>Ga0233425_10000126_pt1 | contig 191653 bp, 169 predicted proteins | sample Watercolumn_Towu_2_FD_181712 | JGI IMG/M metagenome (GOLD analysis project Ga0233425, IMG submission 181712) | Freshwater microbial communities from Lake Towuti, South Sulawesi, Indonesia - Watercolumn_Towuti2014_140_MG | ecosystem: Environmental > Aquatic > Freshwater > Lake | place... | reverse complement strand
CAATTCCTTTTCCATCTGCTCTCGTGTCTTTTTCATGGCTACTCCTTTCAATTTTCCCCTATTTTCTCACCCCTTTGCCCCAAAGTTAAGATGCACCCCGTCAATGCAAAAGGCTTGCCTTCTCCTGCCTAAAACTGTACAATGGTTGCGTAATCAATAAACATCCAACTATCTGACCACGCGACCAAATGACCATCTGACCCCACGGCCTCCCAACCAATGACTACGCCGCCAACACGATCATCCGACCCAGTGACCAACCTGACCAGTCGACCACCTTTGCTCTGGCTTTCGCTGTCCTTTGTCATTGGCATCCTGCTTGCCAGCCGGGTGGTGCTTTCGGTCAAGATCTGGCTGATCCTGGCTGGTGTTGCCCTCCTCGTCGCCCTCTTCATTTTTTTGATTCCTCGCGCCATCCGCCGCCTCCGTCGACCCACGCCTCCGCCCTCTCCCCCATCTGCTCCCCCACCTCCCATCGCCCTCGCATCCCCTTCCACCTTCTCACTCATCACTCTTTCACTCATCACGCTATTCCTCGGCGCGGTCCGTTACCAAGCTTCCATCCCCACCATTGATGCCTACCATATCGCCTGGTATAACGACCGCCAATACGAGGTGCTGGTCACCGGCACGCTGATCGAGCTGCCCGATGTGCGCGATACCTACACCAACCTGCGCCTGGAGGTGAGCGAGGTCAACACCGGCGATAAATCCCTGCCGGTCAGCGGCTTGATACTGGCGCGCGTCCAGTCTGGGCCAACCTTCCACTACGGCGACGTGATTCGCGTGCGCGGGATGTTGGAGACTCCGCCAGAGAACGAGGAATTCTCCTACCGTGACTACCTGGCGCGCCAGGGTATCCGCGCCTACATGCCTTCGGCCCAAGCGACGTTATTACCCTTCCACGGTGGCAGCCCGATTGTGGCAACCATCTACGCCTTCAAAGAGCGCGCCTTGGCCGTCATCTACCGCCTCTATCCCGAGCCGGAGGCCTCACTGCTGGCGGGCATCCTGCTCGGCGTGGATACCGGCCTGCCCGCCGATCTCCAGCAGGCGTATAAAGATACCGGCACGGCCCACATCATTGCCATTTCTGGATTCAACATCACCATCATCGCCGCGCTGTTCGTTGCCCTCTTTGGCCGCCTGCTCGGGCCGCGGCGTGGCATACTGGCCGCCCTTCTCGGCATCGCCCTCTACACTTTCCTGGTCGGGGCGAGCGCATCCGTGATCCGCGCCACGCTGATGGGCGGATCGGCGCTTCTCGCCAGGCAGTTCGGCCGCCGCCAGAATGGCATCAACACGCTGGCTTTCATCGCCGCGCTGATGGCTGTCTTCAACCCATACCTTCCCTGGGATGTCGGTTTCCAACTTTCCTTTGCCGCCGCTCTCGGTTTGATCCTCTATGCCCAACCGTTGCAGGATTGGGTCACGCGCTTGCTGGCGCGCCTCGCTCCACTCCCCGCTGCGCAAAAGATCGCCCAGCCCATCTCGGATTTCTTCCTGCTCACCCTTGCCGCCCAACTGACAACGCTGCCGGTGATGGCCTGGCACTTCGGGCGCATTTCGCTCGTCTCGCTGATCGCCAACCCCTTCATCCTGCCCGCCCAGCCGGCGGTGATGCTGCTCGGAGGGGTGGCGGTGCTGTTTGGCCTAGCACACCTCCCGCTCGGACAACTGACGGCCTGGCTGGCCTGGCCGTTCATCGTCTACACCAACCGCGCTGTGGAATGGTTTGCCAGCCTTCCGCATGGCGTCCTGGTATTCGGGAGCTTTTCACTGCTGTTCGCCCTGCTTTTCTACGCGGCGCTGTTTTCCTGGACTTTTGCTGGCACCCGTATAAAAGCTTATCTGACCGCTCGCGGCTCCGCCTTTATTCCCGCGCTCATCGGCGTCTTTGGCCTGATCGCCTTCCTCGTCTTTCGTTCCAACCTCACCGCCCCCGACGGCAGACTACACGTCACCTTCCTCGATGTCGGTTCAGCGGATGCCATTCTCATCCAGACGCCAGGCGGTCGCGCTGTTCTGGTCAACGGCGGGGCCAGCCCGGCGCGCCTCTCGGATGCGCTCGGGCGGCGGCTTTCGCCCTTCGCACGCAAGTTGGATTACCTGGTGATTGCCTCGACGCAAGAGAATCAAGTCGCGGCGCTGCCGCGCACGCTGGAACGCTTCCCGCCGGATGCGGTGTTGTGGGCCGGCAAGAGCGAGGCTTCCTACTCCGCCCGCCAAGTGGAGACCTGGCTGACCGACCAATCCATCCCGGTGACGCGCGCCACCCCCGGAGGCGGCCTGGATTTGGGTAACGGCGCCCGCCTGGAGGTGCTGAGCGTCACACCGCGCGGCGCAATACTATTGGTGACATGGAACGGCTTCCGCGCCTTGTTACCCCTCGGCGTAAACTTCGACGTGCTATCCGAGCTGGAGAACGGCGCGGCAATCGGCCCGGTCTCTGTGTTGCTGCTGGCAGATTCGGGCTATGCGCCTGTCAACCCGCCCGAATGGATCGCCAACCTCCAGCCGCAAGTGGTGATATTGAGTGTGGCAGCCGGGGATTCAGATGGCCTGCCCGATCAGGCGACGCTGGACGCGGTGCAAGAAATCACCCTGCTACGCACGGATGAAAATGGTTGGATCCAGGTCTCAACGGACGGGAAAGAGATGTCGGTGGAAGTAGAAAAAAACAAGATGCTCTTTCCCTGAGCGGAGGCGCATCATGGTTTCCAGAAAATACCCTCTCATCTTGCCCCTTGGCTTTCTCGCCCTCTGGCTGCTCGCGGTTTTGCTCTTTATCCAAGGCGGCTTTGTTCTGCCTTTCGGGCCTGTGCATACTCCCCCAACCGGCTGGAAGTATCCCCTCTGGCAGGTGTTCCTTGCCAGCCTGGGCGCTCTGCTGGAGGTTGGCTGGCTCTTCTGGGGCTTCACCCGCCGCGCTCGCTTGTGGCAAGCGGTCATCCTTGGCATTTTTATGCTTTGGGCTGGTCTATGGATCGCTGCCGGGATAACCACTACTGGTGGGAACAGCCTGCTGATCGCCCATTCCTTGTGGATGTTGCTTGTCATGGTCGCTGGGCTGGCAGCGTTGATCGGGCTGGGATTGCGGTGCCTGGTTGTGCTTTTCCGCCAGGAACGGAGGAGGGATTACGATCAATAATGTACCTCTTATCAAGAGAATATCCGGGAAAAATGGCTTCACAGCTCTTCGAACAGCCACTGCGCCCAATTCATGAAATAGATCGGCGTTGAATTGATCTGCTTCTGCATGCTCTGGCCGAGGTGGATGACGTATCCCTTGGATGGATGATAGATGGAAACGAAATTCTGGAATGAGCGGGTGACTGTTGGCGCGGCCAAGTTCCGATATTTAACTTCGATGGAAACGGCCTCGGTGTTCTTGTCCAGCACGAAATCCACTTCGGCCTTGTCTGTTGTTCGCCAGTGATGGATCTGGTCAGGGGTGTTTTCCGCTTTTTTCCTGAGCAGGTTGTGGATGAAATTTTGGAAGAGGAAGCCGCTCTCGGAAGGCGAGAGGGGCATCCCGAAGGCACCAAGGGCGTAGTTCCGCATCCCCAGGTCGTAGAAATAAAAGACTGGAGTCTTGGTAAGCTCTTTTCTCATATTTCGGAAATAGGGTGTGACCTTATGCAACAGGAAGGTCTTCTCCTGGTACCAGAGATAGTTATTCACGGTGGCCGCGTTGATATTCAACGTGTTGGCAATTTCGGAGATGTTGGCCAATTGCCCGATCTGCGCCGCCATCAGCCGCGCCAAGGCGGTGAAGCGATCCGTTTTTTGCACGCCCAGCAGATAGGCAATATCCCGCTCCAGGTAGCTCTGGTAAAGCTCGGCGATGATCTTCCTCTTTTCGGAGACTGTCTCTTCCAGCACGAGGCGCGGATATCCACCGAAACTCAGGTACTCCTCCAGCAGGCTTTGCGCTTTTTGGGGATCGAGCGCAAGGAATTCGGGCAGGTTCTGTTCGTAGCGGTAATCTGTCCGGTGATTGGCAAATTCGACGAAGTCGAGCGTGGAGAGTTCGAAGACCCGTTTTCTACCTGCCAGCGACTCGTGGATTTTCTCCTTGAGTTCCAGCGAGCCTGAGCCTGAGACGATGAACTTGTATGGCAGGTTCATGTCGTAAAGTCCCTTCAGGAAAAGCCCGGCATTCTCTTTCCTTTGGACTTCATCCACGAACACATACCCCTTGCCTGCCCCCAATTCCAGCCTGATCTTGCGCAGCAGGCTTTCCTGCGACGCGAAAAACTGGTGATCCGCCTCGATATCGAGATTGAACGCGACCGTTTTTTTTCCCTGGGAGCGCAGGTGTTCGATAAGTAGCATCATCAGCGTGGTTTTTCCCGCCTGGCGCGGCCCGATTATCAAGCTGATTTCCCTCTTATCCAGATGAGCTTTCAAATCCTCTACTAGGCGTCTTTTGATTATCATAATCGTATTATAACCCGATAATTTTGTTAGTCGAGTATGTAAAATATATTAATAGTGATTATCCTCCGCTTTTTGGCTTGCTCCCCACTCTTTCACTTTCTCGAACAGCGGGGCGAGCGGCTGTAATTCCGCAACCGGCAACGCCAGGTTCTTTGTGCGCGTCTGGTCATACTGAAAGGTGCGGTTGCCGGCAGGCAGCACGTGCGCCTTGCGGCGAAAATCTTCGCGGGAGAGATAACCCGCCAGTAAGATATCCATTCCGTAGACCCAGATATTGCCCCATTCGTGGCGATGGATCAAGTGTACTTCGCCGCGCAGCGGGCAGTGGATGCCAATGCGCGCGGGGGGCAATTGTTGCGCGTGGAGATATGCCACACTGTAGAAAGGCTGTTCCACCGCCAGCCGCGTCTTGGGTGGCAGGGTAAGCGATGTGACGACGAAGTTGCGTTCAGCATCCTGCCCGCCGACTTCCACTGTTATCGGCGCCTCGCACTCGCTTTTCAGCGCCAGCTTCTCGAGCGGCTGCCAGACCTTTGGCCGCGCCCAGTCCTCCGGCATGGGATGGATGAAGTAGACCGGCTGACCGGCATCCAGAGCCTTTTGCACGTCTTCCTGCGAGGATGCGGTCAGCGCCAGCAGGAAGGCAAAGAGGTAAATATCCTGGCTTGTGTGATCTTCAGCGACAAATTGATCCATGGGAATGAGAGCCGAGGCTGCCAGCAGCGCTCCGGGGTCGCTGCGCACAGCGCGGATCTGCTCGCGGCGGGTGAGCAGGAAGCTCTTTATGTCGCAACGGTGTCCACCCAGCGAAACATCGTAATGGTCAGGATCGGTGAACGGGGTCGCGCCGAGCACATCGAAAGGGATGCCCCGCTCCGAAAGATAGCGGCGGAAGGCCAGCTCAACAGCTACTCCGCCGGCAATACGCCGCAGCCGGTCGAACGAGGAGCCGCCCATGCGATTGTAGGTATAAGCCAGCGAGCGGCAGGCGTAGGTGATGCCGCCCTCGGTCAGGTCGGGGATGTAAGGGAGGTGGAGGATGTCTGAGGGGGTAAGCATGTTTTTACTGCAACTTGCTGTAATGCTGCTCTTAGTTGTGTCTCCTTACGGACCTGCGGCTAGATTAGGAGAAAATCGTTGGATTATCTCTCTGGTCCAAGCCAATGAAAATCGCGGCCTATCAGCAATTCGTTCATTATCGCGTGATGAGTATTATTCATCGCAATCGTTCGTGTTTCAAACCTAAAAGAACGAGCCAACGCTCGAACTTCTTCCGCATCATCATAAGTCATCAGGAAATCCCCTTGTAAACAGCTAACTTCATGAAACAGTTTTTCATGGTCAAGTTGATGATATTTATACAGCCGGGTTCCTGCCTTTTTCGTTGATGCGGTGTATGGGGGGTCAATGAAAAAAACCGAGTTGATTTCGTCGCGGTGTTTAGAAATAATGTCTATGCCATCTCCCTGGATAAAGTGGATTTTTTCTTTTTCACGGGAAATATCCAAGATTCTGCGTTGAAGCGTTTCAGGATACCAACGAGAAAGAATTCCTTTTCCATTCTCTCCGTGCTTCAAGGCACCAGCTCCGGGTGCTAGGATTCCGCCGTGACTGATACGGTTTTGAACAATGGTCTGAAATGCTTTCAGCCGAATGCTTTGAGTATTTTGCGCAAGCAATTCCTTGACCGAAATTGGTGATAACTGGAATTGAGCTATCTGCTCGGCCAACCATTGCGCTCCACCTTTGTTGCTGATAATTGTGCGCCAAACAGCAGCTACCTGTTCATCTTTTTCAACAAGTATCACTTCATCAGCATAATTCTCAAATGCAACCGTAAGTCCAACAATAGCTCCGCCAGCAAAAGGCTCTATAAAGTATTTTGGTTTTGGGATACTTGCTAACCATTGCCGAATACGTGGCACAAGCCAAGTTTTTCCTCCGGGATACCGGAATGGACTTCGCTGCGGTACGGACGCAACGTTTACTACCTTTGTTGTGTCAGTCCATAAAGCTAATTGCTCGCGGATTTGTTTTTCCATCATATTTCTATCGGCTCAACCACAGGTTCAACAGGGTTAGAGGGAGGTGTACCGAATAACTTCCCATCTTTGATACGCTTTTCCAATGCTACCGTGAAGTTGTGAATATCGCCTGTCTCAGGCGTAGTAATTCTACTGAGCGCGGTTTAAAATTTGGTAAAAAGAGTGTTGGATAGATGGAGTTGGTACATGTTTGTTGTCTTGTCACGTTCTACATCGTAGATCATCCATGCAATCTCTGCATCCTGCTCTCTCACGGTTTCGAGAGGCGGAAGTTGCTCGAAGAAACCCCGATGGACAACAACTGCTGTTTTCTTCCCCCACTGATGCAAAATACCACCCTTGAAAATCAATTGAGGAGCTAATCGTTTCCGTGACGATGATAGGTAGTCAGGCTTGGGGTAATTTTTTACAGGCCAATCAACCCTATAATTATGCTCTGGATTCCTGATGTAATTCTGAAATCCATTGCTTACGTTCCCACTAATATAAACTGCTTGCACTTCAATCGCGCCAAAATCCACTACAGACTTAGTGTTGTCCAGAACCGCTAAAACAATATCAATATTTCCAGCGGACTTGCCCAGTTTATCACTCAAACGAACCTCGGTTAGGGCAATAAACTTTTTGTTACCAAAGAAGAAGTTACCCGCGTCAGAAAGGATCGAATAATTTTGTCTAAACCGTACAGGACATGTTATGACAAGGTCGGTACCATGAAAAATGCTACAGACTCCCAGGGGATTCTGAACACTATATTTTGTACAATTTGGGCCGGATGAGTTATGAAAAGGGCAAAGGCGATTTCTGCGATGATTGATTGCCTCTGCAGACATATTGTCTATAGGGAAACCGAATACTTCTGCGAGTGGATTTCTAGGCATGTCTTCCTCTCTTTATAAACAGATTAAACCTAGTAAGAAAAACTGTCAAGAGACAGTATCGCCATCTCTCCTTGAATGGCTCATTCGGAGCCTCACGAACTTCGGAAGTTCCTTTTGCCATCACTCATTCCTGAACTGCAAGCAATAATGATGAAAAGTGTTGCTCACCCAGGCAGAGCCAAGTCCAAACGGCGCGAGGGATTGATTCGATTGGCACCAGATCTTCTCGTCCTTCAAAGTATAAACTCTCCCCAACTCACGACCCAAATCCCAGGCAAGGGGATAGATTTTCCCGCCCTTCTTGACGTTCTTGACGATGATGGTGAGATAGGCTTTCTCGCGCAATAGTGGTTTCAACCCGGCGTAAAGTGCGACCAGCTTTGCCAGGAACTCCTCGTAATCGTGGAGGTTGCCCAAGTCGTTTGGGTCATCGGAGTAGAGGACGTCTAGGTTCGAGGCGAGGCGGCGTTTCTGCTGCGTTTCGGCGCCCTTGGCGTGGAGCATGTCCCAGTACGGAGGCGAGGTCAACACATAGTCGAGGGTCGGAAGCCGGTAATCGTTGGCAAGAAGAGCATCACCAGTAATGACGTTCGACGTGAGACCTTCGACTTGCTGATTGAGTATAGTACGTTCCTCGGCAATGATCTGGCGGGCGATCTCGGCATATTTCGGGTTCAGCTCGATGCCATAGGAGTTGCGCCCGGCGCGCAGGGCAGCGACGAGCGTGCTGCCGGTGCCAGCCATCGGGTCCAGCACCGTCCCGCCCTTCTTTGTGAAGAACTCGATAAATTCCTGCGCCATCGTCTCCGGGAACTTGGCCGGATGCACCAGCACGCCCTTCTTGCGCGGCGGCGGATTGTGGATGAACCAGGATTTCTGGAACTTGAGCCAGGCTTTCGAGTCGAGGTCGTTGAGGCGGTTGGGGCGGGTCATAATTGTCAGGGTGTAGGACTGGCAGCCGAGACAGCGTACACAGCCAACGACGAAAAGCTGACCGTTACTGGATTACTGCCAACGGATTGGGCAAAGACGCCCAGCGTCCCCTGCCAGAAAAGCGGATCGCGTACGGTGAATTGGTAGCGGTCATTCAGGAAGAAGCGCATCTCCGCGCCGAGCGCCCAGACGCCAAGCTTGACCTCACCCGGCGCGCCGGTGGGGGCATCGCCGCTCAGCAGCCAGTCTTGTGCCGGATATGACTGGCCACTGCGGACGCGTTCAAGCCGCGTTTGCCCGTTGCAGTTGAGGACGTAGCGATAGAAATCGCCGCTGGACATGACCCGCACGAGCAACCCGTACGCATCCCTGCCACGGCACAGGCTGAGACTGGCTGTCACCTCAGCGTAGAAATCGCGCAGCACCGGTTCCTTGCGCAGGCTAAGTATGGTGGTTCCTGGCTTGCTGATCGCCAGCGTCAACCGGTTGCGCTCGACAATGGCGCTGGCCGCGTTGGAGACGGCGGTATTCCATAGCTCCGAAACCTCGAAGTTGTCGCTGAACAATACTTCGCCCAGGCCTGAACGCTGCTCCAATGTGGGAGTGATGGCAACCGTTGGCAGCGGCGTGTTCGTCGCAGTTGGGGGAAACCACACGATGGTCGGGGTCAAGGTGAAAGTGGGCAACGGAGCGGTTGGGCTGGGGGGCAGGGCAGTAGGTGAGCCGGAGAGCAGAGATGCGCAGGCGGTTAGCGCGACGAGCAGGCTCAGGGTAAGAATGAGCGAGGCGGCAAGTTCCCAGGGAGGGATCTGACGAGAGGTCATAATGAATTGGAGAACAAAATAATCACAAATTCTCCGAATGGTACGAACAAAACCGGCGAGGCTGTTGTACAATAGAGACGCACGTACAGACATTCTAGCATAAAGGCACCCAAAAAGGAGCAATCTATGAGCGATAAATCTGTCCTCGTGACCGGCGCGTGCGGCGAGATCGGGCAGGCATTGGTGCAAAGTCTGGCCGGGCGCGGTGGCTACCGCATTGTCACTGCGGACCTTGCGCCACTGCCCGAGGCGATCCGCCCGTTTGCCGCGGAACACGTTCAAGGCGACCTGGTCAACAAGGTCAAGATTTTCTACGATTATGATTTCGACATCATCTTCCACCTGGCAGCCTCGCTTTCATCCAAAGCAGAGGTGGCCGGTGAGGAGGCGCACCGCATCAACGTCGAGGGGACGATGCAATTGCTGATGATGGCCGCCTACCGCTCAGAAAAGTATCGCAAACCGGTCAAGTTCCTCTTCCCCAGCTCGATCGCTGCCTACGGACTGCCAAACCCGGAAGCCAAACGCCTCGCCGGGCGCATCAAGGAAGACGAATGGAACACACCGCATACCATGTATGGCTGTAACAAGTTGTACTGCGAGAAGCTGGGGATGTACTACAGTCATTACTGCGGGCAGCGTCATCTCGACCCCGAGCCGCCAATCATGCTCGACTTTCGCGCGCTGCGCTTCCCAGGCTTGGTCAGCGCCTTCACCGTCCCCTCCGGCGGGACGAGCGACTACGGCCCGGAGATGCTGCACCACGCCGCGCAGGGACTGCCCTATGCTTGCTTCGTGCAAGAGGACACGCGCATCTCGTTCATGGCTATGCCGGACGCGATCAAGTCGCTGCTGATGCTGACCGACGCGCCGCGCGCCTCCCTGACTTTACCAGTCTACAACGTGGCGGCTTTCTGCCTCAGTGCAGGCGAATTCCGCAAGCGGGCGCTTGGGGCGTTCCCCTCGGCGCAGATCACCTTTGCGCCCAACCCGCGCCGCCAGGGCATTGTCGATTCCTGGCCGGAGGACATTGACGATCGCGCCGCGCGCCGCGACTGGGGCTGGCAGCCGGATTATGATGTTGATCGTTTCTTCGATGAGTATTTCCTGCCGGAGATAAGGAAGAGGTATAAGAGGGTAAGCGCAAGGACGAACGAGTGACGGGTGACGAGTGACGGGTGACGAGTGACGAATTACTTGGCAAATATAATCCTTGCACGGATACCGTGAAAGCGATATACTGATTACCACTAGAAGGAGTCCCCAACGATTCCAGATAACCGAATCCCAACTCATCCCGGTCAGATTTTGCTCGAAGAATTTTTGAACCCACTGGGGCTTTCGCAGGTAGCGTTCGCAGGACATATCCAGGTGCCCGTGCAGAGAGTCAATGAGATCGTGCGCGGCAAGCGCGGCATCACCCCTAAGACAGCCTGGCTGTTTGCTGAAGCGCTCGGTACCACTCCAGAGTTCTGGTTGAATTTGCAAGCGAATCATGATCTTGCTATATTTCGCCCCACGCGGACAGTAGAGCAAATTGCTGTGGCTGCGTAAGTGATGCTATCAATTCGCTTGGTGTAAATTTGCGAACATAGAAATCATGGCGCCTACAAACTTCAATTGTTCGAAACATAAAAAACACCTGCTCCTAGTCTTATTGCTGCTTGCTGTCCTGTTTTTACGCCTTCCCCTGGCTGCGCAGGCGGCTCCGGCCGCACAGGTAACATACGCCACGCCCACGCCCGGCGCGGACGGGCGCATCATCTATACTGTGCAGGAGGGCGATAGCTGTTTGCGCATTTCTCTCCTAACCGGCGTTTCGGTGGAATACATCCGCCAAACAAACCACCTGGATGAAAACTGCACCATTCTGAGCGGGCAGCGACTGGTGATCGGCATCGGCGCGCCCCCGCCCCCATCGCCCACCGCCGGCCCATCGCCCACGCCAACGACAGCCTTGCCTACCCCGACGCCAGTCAGCGGCGGCCTGGCGGAGGTTTGTGTGGCTTTATACAATGATAGCAACGGCGACGGCTTGCGACAGGCGAACACGGACGCACTGGGGGATTACGTGGCAGATGGGACCGAGCCAATTGTCCCCGGGGGCGCGATCAGCTTGACAAGCCTCACCGGTACATATTCCCAGACCCAGAGCACCGTTGCAGGGCTTGACCCAGTTTGTTTCATGGACGTTCCAGATGGCGAATACTCGGTCAGCGCGGCTGTGCCGGACGGCTACAACCCGACCACGGTGCTGAATTACTCGCTGCAAATCCTGCCGGGTGACACCAGCTTCGTCAGCTTTGGGGCGCAGGCGAAATCGCAACTCCCCGTCGAAAGCGAGAAGCCAAAGCGTTCGCCGCTGTTGGGCATCCTCGGCGCATTGCTCTTGCTAACAGGGATCGGATTGGGTGTGTTTGCCTTTCGGACGAGGAAATAAAACTGATTTCACCCCATGGGGTGGCGCATCCGTTGTCCACCGATCAGGTGCAAATGCAGATGGGGGACCGTCTGCCCGCCGTGCGCGCCGGTATTGACGATCAACCGGTAGCCGTCTTCCTGGATGCCCTTTTCTCCGGCTAATTGCTTGGCCACGCTGAACAAATGCCCCGCCAGCAGCTCGTCTTCTGGCGCCAGCTCATTGACAGAGCCAATGTGCCGGTTGGGGACGATCAAGATATGCACCGGCGCGGCAGGATGAGCATCGCGGAAGGCGGTCACTTGCGCGTCACGGTAGAGGATAGTGCCGGGCGCTTCGCCCTTGATGATCTTGCAGAAGATACAGGGTGTCATTTTTGCCAGACTCCGTAGTAATGCAGCCACCACGTGGCCAACCATGCCGCGTGTCAGGAAGGCGCGCAATTTGTAAGTCGGTTTGTAGGTCGGACTGGCAGTCCGACCTACACCTGCGTGCGGCGATTTATTGTCAGGGAATCGGCCCATAGGAGGAGGCGCAGACGATATCGTAGTATTCCAGTTCCGTTGCCTTGTTCGCCTCGGCGTAAGCAGCCGCTTCCTTACCAATGACGCGCACATCATCAATGTGCGTATCGGCGTCCCAGGCCCAGAAACGCGGCAACACCATCAGCGGGTCGTTGACCGGGCCTTCCGGCATATACGAGGGCCGGCGCGGGTCGGGATTGTCGCTCAAGGGAATCCAATCGAACATCAGCGGGCCGCGTGGGTTGATGGTGAAACCCAGACGATAGAAATAACCGCGTGCAGCTTGCACCGGTCGCAGACCAAAGCCTCCGCCGGGCCAGGTGATGGCGATGGGTGTCTTGCCAAAGTTCTGTTGCATGATCTCCATCGAGCCGAGCAGCTCCCCCTTGAGATAGGCATCGCTGGAGAAATCGGACATGGGGATATTGTGCACAAAGCCGTGCGACTGATGATCCACCCAGCCTTCCTTCTCCAGAGCAACGTTATCGGGCAAAGCGGCCGTTCCGATACTGTCGTTAAGGGTGATCCAGGAGTTGACCACCGGCCAGCCCCATTGTTCCCAGTAAGGGCGAAAGTAGACATTGAAATATTCCGCGTAGTGACGGTCATCCACCACCAACAATACAGAGCGGGAGGGAATTTTAGCGTTGCGTTCCAGGAAATCGGCCAACTGCTGGGTATTGATCGCCTGGAAGTTCTGTTCGTGCAAATCGCGCATCAATATCTTGAACGCGCTAGAAGTGATCTGGTTATAGTCTGTCGGTTCATCGCCCGCTTTGAGGATGGCATGGAACATGATGACCATCACCACCGTGCCGGGCGCGGCGTTGTTCGCATCCCACTTGGCTTTGAGGTATTGGCAGGTGTCAGCAATATAAGTATGCGGCGTGTCGAGCGGATTGAGCAAATCGGTGACAAACATGCCGGGCAGCGCTGGAGGCGTACGGATGGTGGTGGGGGTTGCAGTTGGGGAGTTGGGTAGTTCGGTAGTTGGGTAGTCTGTTAGTCCAATGGTCGGGTAGCCGGTTGGTCGGGTAGTCGGATAGTCAGTTGGTCGGTTGGTCGGTTGGTCGGTTGGCTGGGGAGTGGGGGAACAGGAGGAGAAGATAGCGGCAAGCAGGATGAGGGTCAGGAGCGTAGAGCGAGGAGCGAGGAGCATGGGGCGAGGAGCGAGGAGCGTGGAGCGTGGAGCGTGAGGGGGCAAAGCCATGCGCTCGATTTTAACCGAAAAAGGGGATGAAAGGCGAATAAACCGCTCTCATCCCCTTCCTCACATATTACTTATCACTCGTCACACGTCACCCGCCACACGCCCCCCCGTCACCCGTCACTCTTCCCCCGTCACTCGCCACTTTCTCCCCGGATGAACGCCTCCGTCATCTCGCGGCAGGTGCTATCGCGGAACTGCTTGGGCGGGGTCTTGAAGAAGTAAGACGACGGACCGATGATCGGGCCGGAAAGGCCGCGTTCGCGCGCCAGCTTGGCGCAACGCACCGCGTCGATCACCACGCCGGCTGAGTTGGGTGAGTCCCATACCTCCAGCTTGGCCTCCAGATTGAGCGGTACGTCGCCGAAAGTGGTGCCTTCCATGCGGACATAGCACCACTTGCGGTCGGTCAGCCAGGGGACATAATCGCTCGGGCCAACGTGCACGTCGTCATCTGGCAGCTTGTAGGGCAGCATCGAGGTCACCGCGCCGGTCTTGGAGATCTTCTTGGATTCCAGCCGCTCGCGCTCCAGCATGTTGAGGAAGTCGGTGTTGCCGCCGAAGTTGAGCTGGTAAGTGCGATCCAGGCGCACGCCCCGATCCACGAACAGGCTGGTCAGGACGCGGTGCAGGATGGTGGCGCCGACCTGGGATTTGATGTCGTCGCCCAAGATGGGCAGCTTCTTCTGGCGGAAGCGCTCGGCCCAATACTCGGACGAGGCAATGAAAACCGGGATGCAGTTAACAAAGGCGCAGCCGGCCTCCAGTATCTGCTCTACATACCATTTGGTCGCCATTTCCGAACCGACAGGCAAGTAGGAGACGACGACATCGGTCTTGGTTTCCTTCAATAGGTTAACGATATCGGCAGTCGGGCCGGGGGCTTTGACGATAACCTGCGCCAGGTACTTACCCAAGCCATCGTGCGTCATGCCGCGCACCACCGGCACGTTCAGCTTCGGCACTTCGCAAAACTTATACGTGTTATTCGGCTCGGCGTAGATGGCCTCCGCCAGATCCTTGCCGACCTTGGTGCCGTTGATATCAATGCCAAGAGTGAATTCGATGTCGCTGATATGATAACCGCCCAGGCGCACGTGCATCAGGCCGGGAACGCTGGCATCATCAGGCGTATCCTTGTAGTATTGCACACCTTGGACGAGCGAGGAGGCGCAGTTGCCCACGCCGATGATCGCCACGCGTACTTTTTTCTTACTCATAGATGGAATGCTCCTTTTTTATGATCTCGAGATTCAATAGTGAGGTGTGGCTGCGATATACACCTTACCTGACTTTTTATATAACATCCAGTATAATCTACTCAAATGGACCCAAACGAACGCATCAAACGCCTTGAATACCTGGTGGGGCTTGTCCGCAACTTGACCGAGCCGATGGAATTGGATGCCTTCCTCCAGTTGATCATTTCTGCCTCCAGCGAAATGACCGGCAGCGAGGTGGCCTCCATCATGGAGCCGGACACGACGCCCGGGCAGCTTCGCTTCCTGGCAACAGCCTGGTTCCACCGCGAGTTGCTGCGCAATGTCAAAGTTCCGATCGAAGCCAGTGTGGCGGGTTGGGTTTTCCAGAACATTAAACCCAAGATGGTCGCAGACGTTGCCTTCGAGCCGCGTCACTATCGCGGTGTGGACGAAGCGGATGGATTCACGACGCACTCGCTCCTGGCCGTACCAATCGTTTACCAGGGTGAAACCTTGGGCGTGTTGGAAGCGCTCAACAAGGCCAGCCAGCCATATTATACCGAAGAAGATGTCTCGCTCTTGGAAGCCCTGGCTGCTCTGGCAGCAATTGCCATCCATAACACACGCCAGATGAGCAAGGTCCAGAAATATTCCAACGAGGTGGACCAGCTCGACCAAATGAAGAGCGATTTCATCGCCATCGCCTCCCACGAATTACGCACGCCGCTCGGTCTGATCATCGGCCACGCCGCCTCGCTCCAAGAGGCTGTGAACGAAAACCAGCGCGCCGAGGTGGACATCATCCTGCGCAGCGCGCTGAGCTTGAAGGATATCATTGACAATATTGCCAACCTGGACAACATCCGGCGCGGCATCGCCAAGTTCCGCCGCCGGCCAACCTCCATGCGGCGCATCGTCGAGGAGGTGCAAGATTCCTTCGTCGAAGAGGCACATCAAAAAGGCGTCTCCATGTCGGCAGAGGTGAATCCGAAAGAACTGGTGGTGGAATGTGATGCTCCCAAGATCGTCAACGTATTAAGCAACCTGGTCAAGAACGCGGTCGCCTTCACTGATCAGGGCGGCCACGTGCAGATCAACGTCGCCCAGATCCCCGGATATGTGCAGTTTTCGGTCATTGATCAGGGGATTGGCATCCCGTCCAAGGACTTGCCGCACATCTTCGAGCGCTTCTATCAGGCTGAATCGCACCTGAGGCGCACGCATGGCGGTATCGGCCTGGGTCTTTCGGTCGCCAGGTTGTTAGTGGAGATGCACGGGGGGCGCATCTGGGCTGAGAGCGTGGAAGGTGCGGGCAGTACATTCCATTTCATCCTTCCGCGTGACGCAGCCCAGGCCGAGCCCACTAACAAGGTTTTCCTTTCCTGAGCCGCGCCTGCGTAGAACAAGTCTATTGACTTGTTCTACATCCATCCCGCTCCCATGTATCCAACTTTCGTAATCGCCGGACAGTTGCGGCGTGACTATCTCCTGCCTCCTGTGGGACGTCCCCTGCTGGACGTTCCGGGAGGCAATTTGCTCTACGCCGCGGCCGGGCTGGCAGCCTGGGAGGGGAATATCGGCTTGGTGGCGCGCATCGGCGAGGATTATCCCCACGAGTGGCTGCGTGCGTTCGAGCAGCGCGGCCTGGATACGCGCGGCATCCGCATCCTGGCGGAGCAACTGGACTTGCGCACTTTCCTGGCCTATCTCGACGCCGCCACCCCGCAGCGCAATAATCCAGTGGTGCATTTTGCCCGCTTGGGGCTGCCCTACCCGAAAGCACTGCTCGGCTACCAGCCGCCGGCCGAAGCCGGCGACGACCGCAAGACGGTTCGCCCCGATTCGCCGCGCCCGGCTGAAATTCCCGCCGATTACTTGGAAGCCAGCGCCGTGCATCTCTGCCCGCTGGAATTCGCAACTCACAACCGCCTGATCCCAGCCTTCCGCCAGGGAGGCGCCACGAGCCTGACGCTCGACCCAGAGGCAGCATACATGAATCCGGCCTCCTGGCCCGACTTGCGCGGCTTGTTGCACGGCCTGCCGGCCTTCCTGCCCAGTGAAGAGGAGTTGCGCGCCCTGTTCTGGGGACAGAGCAACGATCTGTGGGAAATGGCCGAGACCCTTGCCGCGCAAGGCTGCGAATTGATCGTGGTCAAGCGCGGCGGACTTGGGCAAATGCTCTATGACGGCGCGGGGCGCAAGCGTTGGGAGATTCCCGCCTACCCGGCCCAGTTGGTTGACCCAACCGGCGCGGGCGACTCGTTCTGCGGCGGCTTCCTGGCCGGATACAAGCAGACCTACGACCCGCTGCGCGCCGTTCTTTACGGCAACGTTTCGGCCTCGCTGACCATCGAGGGCAGCGGCGCGTTCCATGCACTGGAAGCGCTGCCTGGATTGGCGCAGGCGCGGCTGCAATCCCTGGCGGAGATCGTCCGTCAAGTTTAATAAATTAACCGCGAAGGAGCGAAGTCCGCCAAGCGCTTTATTGCTCTCTTAATGATTCTTAGCGCTCTTCGCAGCTTCGCGGTAAAAATCCCACCCAATGACCGACTTTCTCTCCCCTCTGCTCGACCTGGCAATCGCCATCCAACAAATCCCCGCGCCGACCTTCCAAGAGCAAAAGCGCGCCGAGTTCATGCGCCAACGCTTCCTCGCCGAAGGCCTCTCGGATGTGGCCTTGGACCCCGCCGGCAACGTTTTTGCCCGCCTGCCATCCGTCACCCGTCACTCGTCCCCCGTCACCCGTCACTCGTCCCCCGTCACCCGCCCCCTGGTCATCACCGCCCATCTCGACACCGTCTTTCCCGAATCCGTCGAACTGACCCTGCGCCGCGCGCCGGAACACCTGTGTGGGCCGGGGATCGGGGATAATGCTCTCGGCCTGGCTGGGCTGATTGGGCTGGTCTGTGCGCTGCGCGCACGCGACATTCACTTAGCTGGCGACCTCTGGCTGGCAGCGAACGTTAGCGAGGAGGGCTTGGGCGACCTGCGCGGCATGAAAGCCGTGGTGGAGCGCTTCGGGAGCGAACCGCGCGCCTATCTCGTGCTGGAAGGCATGGCGCTGGGACATGTCTATCACCGCGCCCTGGGTGTGCGCCGCTACCGCATCACGGTGCGGACGGCGGGAGGCCACGCCTGGGTGGATTATGGCCAGCCCTCGGCCATCCACGAGCTGACCAGGCTGGCTGCAGAGCTGACCGCGCTGCGCCTGCCCAAGTCGCCACGCACAACGCTGAACGTGGGCAAGATCAGCGGCGGCATCTCGGTCAACACCATCGCCTCGGAAGCCGCGCTGGAGCTGGACCTGCGCTCGGAGGTGGTGGAGGCGCTCAACGAAACAGCGCGGCGGGTGGAAAGCCTGGCACGCGGCGCGCAGCGCGCCGGGGTGACAGTCGAAATCCAAGTCGTCGGCGAGCGCCCGGCAGGCGAGATCCCCGCCGGGCATCCGCTCGTCCGCCTGGCGCAAGAATGTCTATCGGCGCAGGGCGTCACGTCCAAGCTGAACATCGGCTCGACGGACGCCAACATCCCGCTCAGCCGCGGCCTGCCGGCTGTCGCCATCGGCCTGACGACCGGAGGCGGGGCGCATACGGTGCATGAATATATCAATGTTGAACCGTTGGGGAAGGGGGTGGAGGCGTTGGTGGGGGTAGTGAGCAGTGTTCAGTAAGCAGTGTTCAGTAATCAGTGGTGGTGGTAGTAGAGACGAGAGGGTTGAGGTAACAGTTCGCCCAGAACTGGCTGGTGAGGTTGCCAATGGGCAGCCCGCGTGGACGGGTTACAGCAAACAAGTCATCACCGGGGAACCAGGCCATTTCGTACTCTTCCGAAAGCACCCCGGCGCCGCTGGCGAGGATGCGGTCAACCAGCCAGAGCACATCAGCATCGTCCATCTTGCGCGCCAGAATTTCCCGCAGGATAGCATGGTCAATGGATGGGAAGAACTGGCGGATATCGCAAGGAAGGACGTATGGGTAACGCCGGGCGAATTGCTGGGCGCGGTCGAGGGCGCGGTGCGTGCCTTTGCCGATGCGATTGGCGTAGGAATCGAAAATAAAGGAACGCTCGAAAAGCGGCTCGATGAGATTGCACAGGGCGTGATGGACAACGCGCTCGCGGAAGGGGGCAGCCGAGATGAGCCGTTTCTTGGGGTCGTGGATGTAGAAGCTGTGGTATTCCCCCGGCTGGTAGCTCTTCTCTAGCAGCTCGCGCTGGAGTTGCAGCAGGTTATCCTCCAGCCGGTACTCGAAGGCAGCCACGTCCGGATGACCGCGCTTGCCTTTGGCGGCTTTGCGGTAAGCGAGCAATAGGTTATCCCAGGAGCAGAGTTGAGCGTACATGGCGGAAGAAAGACTTCGGAAGTTTTAAAAAACTTCCGAAGTCTGAAAGCAGGCGCCCCGCCTCAGGGCAGGCCCAGGAGGCGGGGCTCTTCTGTATTTGCCCGGACCTCACCCCCGGCCCTCTCCTGGAAGGAGAGGGGAGAAGGAAGTCCGGTCAGGAACAGGCTGCGCCGTTTTTCAAGCCTCGGCGGTGTAGCTGTGACAGCCGCGCCGCATTTCCGGCATACCTGGAAAATCGTGAGACACCACCACACGAAAACCCTGATTCCTGTTCCAGTTGTTCGGGTTGTTCCTGTTGCGATACGCACAGCGGACGTTCCTATCATTGTTATTGAACGCCCCACCGCGCACCACGCGGGTGTCTTCCAGCCTGCCCCTGCAACAGCCCTGCACAAAAGGCGGGGCGGGTTGCCTTGTTAAGGGTTCGTTACTTTCAACCAGCCGCCCAGCAATTTGCCGATCTCTTCCAGCATTTTGGAGGCGTGCATGTATTGACCGCTGGTGATCCATTCCCAGCGCGCTGCCAGCCGCATGTACATGCGCACTTTGCTGAGGGCTTCGTCGGCGCGCTGCAATCTCTCGATGCGCTCCCGGCCCTTTCTGTAGTTGGCTTCTTCCAGCCGTTCACGCAGATCGAAGGCGGCATCCAGCAGGCGCTGGGTGAGGGTGAAGCGCTGGGCGCGCGGGAAATGGTTGGTCAGCGGTAAAAGCCAGGTAAGAAAATCGAAGGTGCGGACAAAAATGGGCATTTCGCTTGAGGCCGTGGTCATCTTTTGCCTGCCATCCTACAAAGGGTCTCCAAAAATTTAACGCGTTTAAAAGCGATTCAGAGTACAGAGTTCAGAGGGATCAGAGTTCAGAGTTTAAAAAACGGGAGACACCACCACACGATAACCCCGATCCCCGCTCCAGAAGTACGGGAGGCTCCTGTCGCGATACGCACAGCGGACGCTCCTAACATTGAGATTGAACGCCCCACCGCGCACCACGCGGGGAATATCACCCTCGGCGTCCAGGTTCTCGCGGCCGTCATCCTTGTCATAAGGGTAGGAAAAGGATGGCTTTTGCCAATCCTTGCCCCACAGACTGCGTGTCCATTCCCAGACGTTCCCGGACATATCCAGCAGCCCATAGGGGCTTTCGCCCTGTGGGAAGCAGCCCACCGCACTGGTGCGGCCAATGCCAGTTTCGATTGTGTTAGCCTTGTCCGGATCGAACTTGCCTTTCCAAGGAAACTCTTGCCCGTCTGCGCCTCTTGCTGCCTTTTCCCATTCGGCTTCGGATGGCAGGGTGACGACCAGTTTTCCTTTTTTCAATCCATCCCAGAAAGCCTGCTCTTTTTCGTCTTTGCTCTTGTGTTTGCCTGCCTGCTCCTGTATCTTGCCGGTAAGCCAGCGGCAATACTCCAACGCATCGTACCAGGTGACGTTTACCACCGGGTGGTTGGGTAAGCCGAGCAGGCTCTCGGGATTATGTTTTTTGTATCCACCATCTTCCACAAATGCTTTGAACTGCGCCACGGTCACCGGGTATTTGGCCATCCAGTATTCGGGCAGGGGTACTTCGTGCTTTGGCTTTTCATCATCATAGCGTTCACCGCCCATGATGAAACTGCCCGCCGGAATGCGTTTAAAGCCAAACAACGGGTCTTTCGGAAGGAACCAGGCATTCTCATCGAAGCGCGGGTCGCCCAGGCGGGCAAGGGTGTCGCCGGCGGCGGCGCGCTCGAGAGGGGTGAGTGCGCCGATTGCTAGCAGGTCAACCAGGCGGTTGCGCGCCCGGGGCAATAAATCGCGACCCAGGGCCGAATCCTGAACGCGGTTCAGGCCGGTTTCGAGCAAGGCTTCACCGCCCAGCCAGGCCTTCTGCCAATCCAAGACGGCAGCTGGCGGTTGCGAGGGGCAGAGTTCCCCCACCAGGGCCAGGGGTTTATCCACATCGCCGGAGAGATACACCAGCCGCCCGACCGCCCAGAGAATGACTTCCCGCCAGAGGCTGCCATTGGCAGCCAGTTCTGTTGCTCGCGCGGCGAAGTTCCCCAGCGAGGCCAGGTAGGCCCCGGCTAGGTATTCCTGGAAGGAACGGTGCGGGAAGGTGAAAACGCCCGGTTCGCGCTCCAGCAGCAGGCCGGCGCGCAGTTTCATCGTTTCGATCACCTGCATGGCCCAATTGCGGTCATCCTTGTTCAAGGCGGCCAACACCTGCTGCAAACGGAGTTCGCCGATGCCTACTAGTTTTTCTGCAGCGTCTCTTGCTCCAATTTGGGCATGGGCTTCGTAAGCCAATTGCCAGAGGGCGCGTTTGAGATCGATATCGGTGCAGCCGGCTTCGAGCAGCAGGCGGCTCAAGCGGTTCTCACCTTTGCTTACCTGTTCCCAGCGCCAGAGCAGGATGTCCACCGTATCTTCGTAGAGCAGGGCGCGCGCTTCGGGCAGGCGTCCTTTGTGGGTATGCACCAGCGCCATCACGGTCAGCAGCAATGGGTTCTGCGCTAGTCTGGCCAATTCGGGGCGCTGGATGGCGGCGCGCAGGCGCCCGGTCAGACGGGGGGCTTCCTCTTTGGAAACCACCGCGATGTGGGAGAGTTCCTCGTACCACAGGCCGATAAAATCGTTGACTTGTTCGGGGGAGAACGCCGCTAGATCGAATTCGGGAAGCGGCGTCAGGCGCAGGTCGGGTTCTTTGGGCGATTTGGGCGGCAGGTAGGAAAGGACGCGGCAGGTGACCAGATAGCGGTTATCGGGGTAGCGTTCGATAAAGGCGCGGGCGGCGTCGCGCACGAAAACACGCTGCTCGGTGGATGGCACTTCGTCCAGGCCGTCGAGCAGGACCAGGCCTTTGCCACTTTCCAGGAGTTCACGGAGGGGTTCCGTGACCAGGGTCAGGTTTTGCGCCCGGAGGCGGTCGGCGATGAAACTCCACAGGTGGCGCGGCTCGGCTGCGGGTAATTCTTGCGGCAGGCTGCGGGCAAAATCCCGCAGGATAATTATGATGGGGAGCAGATCGGCTTCCGCCTTCGGCCAGCCTTTGAGACACTTTAAGGTTTGGGCGGCCAGGCAGTGCGCCAGGTAGTTGACGAAGGTGGATTTGCCGCTGCCGGGATCGCCTTTAAGCACCAGGCGCCGGTTCTGGATCACCGCTTCCAGCGCTGAAAGCAACCTGGTTTGGGCTTCCTCCGACAGGCTGGGCGGCCTTTTCTTGCCGCGCTTTTCCTTATCTTCGATGGGGGTTTTGGTGTTCAAGTCCACGTAGACATTGGCAAGGCCGATCGGCTTCTGGGCGGCGGTGGGGTCAGAGGCGCCCAGATCGCGCCCGCGCAGTGGCAGATTGGAGGTGGCCTGCGCCAGAACTTTGCGATAGATGCGCAACGCTTCCTGCGGGTCGCGCGGCGGCGGGCCAGCGTAGAGGTCGCCTTCGATGTAGGTTTCAGCTTTGATGTAGCGATTGTCATCGCCTGTGAGGATGGCGCTGTCTGTTACATCCCCTGCCACCGCCACGCTGCGCTCGCGGTCGATCTGGACAATGGACGCGCCCACCCTTGCGCCAAGATTCGCCCGTCTCTCGTGCAGCACAGACAGGGTCGCCTCCAATTGGTCGGCCGGCAGGATGCCGCGCAATGCCTCCTGCGCCTCGAGGATGCTCTCGACCTTGCGCAGCTCCTCCTGGAGTTCGGCGCGTGCTTCATAGCGGGCGTCGCGCAATAACCTGACCTCGTTTCCCGACTGCGGCAGGCCTTTGAATTCGAAAACCCCGCTGCGCCAGGCCCAAAAATCGGGGGCTTTGCGCGCCAGGGCGGTCAGGGCTTCATCAGACAGCCAGAGGACAAGCGGGTGCGGCAAGCGTTCCCGGAAAAGCTCGCGCGCCAGGTTGAGATGGGCCAGAAGAGGCGGGGTGGGATCATCGAGCAGGATGAATGGCTCCAGACCAATCGCCATGAAGCAGGCTGGCGAGGCCAGCGGCAGGTCCTCGCTCAATTGCGCCAGGGGAGTAAGCAGGTCAGGGATCGGCTTTTCAGGAGCATAATTCACTGCCTGGATGCCACGCTGCGCCAGGGCTTCATCTACAGCCGCCATCCAGTCCGCGCGTGAGGTGGGCGAATCAGTCTGCACGAAGAACAGGGCGAATTTACCGCGCGCAAAATTGATCTGCTGGACCAATTGGGCCAGCGCCTGCTGAGGCGAGTCAGAGGGTAGCGAGGCCACGATTTTCGCGCTCCTTGCGCAGGGCTCCCTGGAATTTGGGCAGTTCCAGGATGACCGGGTGAACATCCTGCCAGGGAGGCGGGCCGTTGTAATATTCCAACACCATCGAGTTGTACAGCATCTTGCTGTGGATGCCGTCATTGAGGATGCTCTTGCTCAGGTGCACCTGCGCCAGCAGGGGATAATATTCCTCCGGGATGGCGCGGCTGTATTCTGTGATCAACCTGCCAACCGCCTGGCGGGCTGATTCGATATCCAATGGCCGCGGCCAGCGGTTTTGCGGGGAACGGGTGGCATAGCGCACCAGCGTCATCAAGTCACGCGGATGTCCCCCGCACATCAGGCATAGATGTTCCACCGCATCCGGTGTGAAGACTTCTTCCAGGGCAATGCGGCGGGCAAGTATCTCCTGCAGCCTGGCTATTCCCGGCTGGTGCAGATTGCCATCGCGTTCATGGCTTTTGATCATCGGCAGTACTGCGTAGTCGGGGAAAATGGATTTCAACGTTGGCGCGTTGACGGAATAGAGCATTGAGACCGGTATGGTATAGATCAGGTGGGCAGACAAGCCGCGTAACTGCTCGCCGTGGTCAATGTAGATGGCGTCATGGTTGGTGCGACCAGGGGCGATATCCTGCAGCGTGATCTTCTCCAGGGTATCCACGATGATCACCAAAGGACGCTTCAACCGGCGGCGGGCTTCCGCGAGCAATAGATTGGCACGTGCGATCAATTGAGAAATTTGGGGATCTATCTGTCCTCGGATCGTATGTTTTATCTGTTCGCCAGATTTGATCTGCCCCATCACGCGCGCCAGCAAGCGCGCCACCAGCGGTAATTGCGGCGCGGTATCCACACCCAGGGCGGCCTCAGCCTCCAGCGTGTGTTGCAATTCACGCCACTGCTCTTTATCGTACAGGGTATCAGCGAACCATTCTTCAACCTGGGCCAGCAATTTCTCGTCCAGTTTAACCCCTTGCTGGGCCAAGTCACCGGTGATGTGCCGAGCAATGGACAGGATTATATCGCTGTACTTCACGTCATTCAGATCGAGATCTTCACCCGCATCGTAATAGATCACTGCATAGCCGGCCTCTTCCAGGCGCGCCTTGAGGCGAAGCAGTTCGGTGGATTTACCACAACCGCGATGACCGGAAAAAAGCTGGCAACTAAACCTTCCTTCTCCTTGCCAGGCGACGCCATTGAATAGAACATCAACTACATCTTCGCCGCCGCGCACATCCGCGCAAGCCACATAACGCGGGTCGCCGCTGGCAAGTGGCTGGGTTGGGTCAGTCACCTGGAAAACCTCTTTCAGAGTACGGACGATATCGTGGGGCATTTTTGCGCCTCCTAAGAAGCATTGAGAAAACGGGAGTTAAAGTATGATACCACTATTCCAGAAAGAACCGGCGATGAGTCGGTGGACTATCTTGGAGTAAAACAAACCTTGTCATTGTCGTCTACGAGGCGCCGGCTTCGTAACACGATTGGCATCGCCCGTGATAATGACACTTTCTTCTACATTTCCTCCCACCACCACGCTGCGCTCGCTTTTGGACAAATCGAAGATTTGTCCAACAACCGTCCCGGCTTCTAGTGCCAGTTCATGGTTTTCGGCAAGCAGCTTTTTCAACTGCTGGCGCACAGCAGCCTGGGCGTCTTCGTCCTTTGGAGAAGCATCCAAGTCTGCAATGGCCTCCTGCGCGGACGGCTTCTTCTCCGCTTTCTTGCGGATTTTGCCGCCAAGTTTTTTCAATCCCTCCCAGGAATCCTCGGTGATCTTCTCGCCGAGCTTCCCGGCCGCGGCCTTGCCCAACTCGATGCCGCCCTTGACAAGGTAGGGCAGGAGCGGGGCGAGAAATGCTACAATTTGATTGATGTCCATCTTTGCCTCCCGGTCTTCTCTCCACTGAACACTGTTCACTGATTACTGCTCACTGATTACCGGTTTCCTCCGGCCACACCTGCATCCCGGCCTGCCGGCCTGCCAGCCAGAGATCGCGGTCGTAGGTAGCCAGGGTGATGGGCGAGCGGAGTTTTTCCTGCCACATGCGCGCCGCAGCAAGGTGGAGCGAATCATAACCGCGCAACCTGTATTCGAAAGCGATACGGCTTGCCCTTTTCACCAGGAAATCAGACACCTCAAGATGGGTGAACGCGCTCCAATCATCCAGGAAATCCTGCCAAGATTCGGCCATCGAATACTCAGCGGCATTGTACAGACGAATGGCTTTTTGGAGCGCGGCAGCCATTTCCACCTCCGTGATGATCGCGCTTCCGAACGAATTCGCCGGGTAATCCAAAATGGCATGAACCTGACGCGAACCGGCTTCCTCGACATAAGCTTTGACCAGCGCGCTGGTGTCGAAGTAGACAATCATCGCCGGTCCTCAACCACCACATCCGACATCAAACGCTCCGTGTGGTTGATGATCTTGGGTTGGTGTGGTTTTACCCTCCCCTTGCCGCGCACCAGGAAACCGGCGTCTTCCAGCGCCTGCATCCGCTCTTCGAGCGTCGGTGGGATCGGTGAGATGTGGGCGATCGTCTTGCCGCGCTCGGTGATTTCGATCATCTGCCCAGCCTTGACCAGGCGCAGATACTCGCTCAACCGGCTTTTCAGTTCACGCAGGCCTACGCGTGTTGTTTCCATTACGGCCTCCTTATTAAGTGGTTACATTATATACCATGTAGTCACATAGCGCAATGCCGGCTGCCTGGCAACTGGAAGTTGCGGCATCAAAAGCGCGCAGCCTGCCTTCGGAGTGGCGGGTAAGCCCCCTTCGGGGGTGCTTCGCGAAAACCCGCCCTACGGGGTCTTTCGAGAGGCTGGGAGGATATGCCTCAGCGCGATCCAGCGCTGTCTCAAGGCAGCGAGACCTGCAGCGCGGCGAATCGTCGCCGCGGCGCGGCGGGCCGGATGGAGGTGCCCGGCTTTGAGACTGTAGAGCGAGTATTCGTACTCGCGCAGCAGGGTCTGAATGGCGCTTTCCGCTTCGGGCGCCAGGCCGGAGAGCGCGGCGGCAGCCTCGGCAGGCGTGCGGCTGGGGGAGGCAGGCGCGCCCAGCCAGCGCAAGCCCTGGTAGACAGCCGCGAAGGCGCGTTCCATCGGCGTGCGCGCCGCCAGGTAGGCCCAGCGCTCCAGCCAGCGCGGCGGCGCCAACGAGAGACGCTCCATCCCGGTTTTCAGGTAGACCGGCAGGGGGGCGAGATGCAGCCGCTGGCCGTATCGCCTCCAGGCGAGGATGAGCAGCAGGAGCGCCGCGGCAATGGTCAAGCCGGTGAGAGCCGCCCTGCCCCAAATGAGCAGCCAACTCTGCACAGCCCCCGGACCGGCGGGTTGCTCCAGCGCGCCAGTCTCAGGCGGCGGCGTCTCCTCCGGCTCCTCGGCCCTTGGCCGGGGTGTGATTGCAGGGCTAGTCTCCGCTGTCTCGCCGCTCGGTCGGGAGAGCAACGGCTGGGAACTGGTCGGCTCGAATTGCACCCAGCCAATACCGGGAAAATAGACTTCCGGCCAGGCGTGCGCATCCTTGAGGCGGATGGTGTACAGAATTGGCTGGGCAACGTCTGCCTCCCCCTGGGCATAGCCCACCGCCAGGCGCGCCGGCACGCCGGCTGCCCGCAACAAGATCACCTGCGCGGTGGCGTAATAATTGCAGTAGCCCTGCTGGTAGTCGAACAAAAACCACTCCAGCAGGTTGCGGCCAAGCGGCGGCTCGTCCACCGTCTTGGTATAGCGGATCGTGCTGCGCAGGTAGTTGGTGACCGCTTTGGCCTGATCGTAGGGCGTGGGCTGGCTGCTGGTCAATGATTGCGCCAGGTCACGCACGCGCGCCGGGAGGTTCTCAGGTACTTGCAGGTAGCGTTCGCGCACCCAGTCGGGATAATCCGTCCCCGCTCCCCGCAATTGTTTCTCGGTGGGGTCGGAATCGAAAGATTTGACCTGGTACGTTTCGCCAGCGCGCAGGCCCGGCTCGGCGCGGAACAGGAGCGGGTCGAGGTTGCCCTGCGCGGCGCTGGTGAAAAACAGCTTGCCAGGCCGGCTGAACCAGACCGCGTTCGGAGGCATGAATAGGGCAGTGATCAGCGGCTGGCTGTTGGTGAAGGTATAGCTGGCCGCCTCCACCTCATTCACATAGGACGGGATCAACTGCGATTCCGCAGGAAGATAATCCTTGCTGTTCGATGCAGAACTACTCCACCCATCCCTAACGTATTGGTCATACGTCCGCACCCGCCAGTAATAGCGCACCACCTCTTGCAAGGTTGGCGCTTGCACGGTGAAAATGAGCGTATCGCCGGTCGCCGCGTTTGTTCCCAGCTCCAGCGTATCGCCGTAATAATCGTAGCTGACGCCCACCGCCGCCCCCTGCAAGCCGGCGACGGCATTGGCCAAGTCGTCGAAGACCGGCTTCCAAAATTTCGTCACCCGCTCCCACAGCCGACTCATCGCTTCGATGGGACGCGCCGGCGAAGGCGCGACCCAAGCCAGGAAGATCAATACGACGGAGGCGACCAAAATTGCCCCATGCAAGTCGGTGATCGACTCGGATGAGAGTTTGACGTGTTGCTCCTGCCAGAAGCTGCGCCGGCGCAAGTAGTTCAGCCGCCCGAAAAGGATCAGGCAAAGGAAGAGATAGACTGCCAGGAAACCGAGGCGCCCAGGATAGTAGGGGTCGGATAGTTGAACGAGGAGCAGGGTAATTCCCGCAGGCAGCACCGCAGCCAGGAATCGGGCGCGGCGCGCCAGCGAGAAGCCAGAGAAGATGCTCAACATCCAGGAGACGAGACAGGCAAAGGTAACGAACAGGATGGGGTCCTTGACCGGCTGCCGGTTCACAAACAAAAGGAACGCCTCGGCCAACCGTCCGCCCATGCTCGAGAGGCGTTCAACCCAGGCAACAGACTCGTACAGGCTAATCCCGATGATCCAGGGAATGAAGAAAAGGCTGTAACCGAACGCCAGCAGGCTCGAGGTTCCATGCCCGAAGCGGCTCCTACCGAGCGCCAGTCCCAACGCGGCGCCCAGGGCGGTGAGCAGCACGGCGGAGCCCAGGCCAGGCGTCCAATCGGCGGTCACCAGGCGTTCGGCCGAGGTGAGCAAAGCAAGAAAAAGCAGGGCAGCGGAGGGAAAATCCCACCATTGTTCGGGGTCATTTTTCATACTTTGAGTGTACAATATGAAGTACCTTTCGTCAATTCACCTGGCCTGCCGAATGCCCACAGGGTGCTTCGCAAAATTCGGCGGCTAAGGCAAGAAACCTGTTGAAACAGGTTTTAGGTGATTATTACTAACACGCTTATGAATATTAAGAAAATAATCACGAAATCGGCTCGAAGGGGATTGCCAAATCCCCGCCGCCGGATTTGGCAATCCGGCTGAGCGAGCGTTACGGGATTTAATATTTAATGTTCATTAGCGTGTTTCTCGTCCTGGCCGATGAATTCATTCATCGGGGAAATGGAAATCAACATAATCCACCAGAAGTAGAAATATAATCGAGGAGGAGTATATGGAAACCATTCTCAACATCGGTGTCAGCGTTTCTGCCGCTTTGCAAGGCCTGGGAGGCTGGTTGAAGCTGCCAATGCAATTCTTCTCTTTCTTGGGGACGGAGGAGTTCTACATGCTGGTGCTGCCGGTGCTGTACTGGTGCATCAATTCCACACTCGGCCTTCAGGTGGCGTTCATGCTGATGGTCAGCGGCGGGTTGAACGACGCCCTCAAACTGGCTTTTCACGGGCCGCGTCCCTATTGGTACAGCAGCATCGTCCAGGGGCTGACATTGGAGACCTCCTTCGGCGTCCCCTCCGGCCATGCACAGAACGCGATGGGCGTATGGGGCATCATGGCGGCAGGCATCCGCAAATGGTGGGCCTGGCTGGTCGCTGGGCTCATCATCTTCTTCATTGGCTTCTCACGGCTATACCTGGGCGTCCACTTCCTGCACGATGTGTTGCTTGGCTGGCTGATCGGAGGCTTGCTCTTGTGGCTGATGATACGTTTGTGGGAGCCGATGGCTGCCTGGTTGAAGAAGCGCTCGCCTGGCCAGCAAATTCTGCTGGCATTCCTGGCATCGCTAGTTTTGGCAATTCTGTCGTTGATCCCTTACTTCTGGCTAAAGGCGGTGAACTGGCAGCCGCCGCAGGCTTGGGCCGCTTACGCGACCAGTGCGGTCAATCTGGAAGGCCCAACGACCACCGCCGGGACGTTCTTCGGTCTGGCATTGGGACTGGTTTGGCTGAATCGCAAAGGCGGGTTTGCCACGCGCGGCGCATGGTGGCAGCTCGTTCTGCGTTACCTGCTGGGCGTGGCAGGTGTGCTTGCCATCCGCTATGGCTTGAAGGCCATCTTCCCGGAGGGCGATACGCTGCTGGCCTACGCGCTGCGCTACGTGCGCTATGCACTGATCGGCGCGTGGATGACCGGCGGCGCGCCGCTTACCTTCATCTGGGCAAAACTGGCTGGTAGATGACCCTCAAACGCGATTCTCTCCTGCATAAACGTTACCGCATCAATACACTACTCAGCTTGGGGGGCATGGGCGCGGTCTACCGCGCCGTGGATGAAAACCTGGGTGTGGAAGTAGCTGTAAAGGAGAATTTCTTCACAACGTTTGAATACGCGCGCCAGTTCCGTCGCGAAGCGGTCATTCTGGCCAACCTGCGGCATCCTTCCCTGCCGCGCGTCACCGACCACTTCATTATTGGGGAGCAGGGCCAATACCTGGTGATGGATTACATTGCGGGAGAGGATCTCCGTGAACGCATGGAACGGCTGGGAGCGATCTCGGAGGAGGATGTCATCCTGATTGGCTCGGCGATCTGCGAGGCGCTGACTTACTTGCACACGCGCAAGCCTCCAGTCATCCACCGCGACGTCAAACCAGGCAACGTACGCATCACACCCGATGGGCAGGTCTTCCTGGTGGATTTTGGGCTGGCAAAAGTACAGATGGGCAGCCAGACGACCACCGGCGCGCGTGCGATGTCGCCTGGGTATTCCCCACCGGAGCAATACGGCTCGGCGCGCACCGACCCGCGCACCGACATCTACTCGCTTGGCGCCACGCTCTATGCCGCCCTGACCAACAACCTGCCAGAAGATGGTTTGGCGCGGGTGATGGACAACGTTGAACTGACCCCCATCCGCACACACAACCCCAAGGTTTCGCGACGGACGGCCGCGACGGTCGAAAAAGCGATGGCAGCACACGCCGATGAGCGCTACCAAAGCGCAGAAGAGTTCAAGCAGGCGCTCCTTTCCTATAGCCCAAAGACGCAGCGGCTGGCAGGCATCAGCATCGCCGAACCGCCGCCGCGCGCCGATGAGCTGGATATCAAAGAACCGCCAGATAAACCGATCACCGGCCAAGTAGTGGCTGCTTCACAACCTCCCTCACAACCCCCAACGCCTCCTGCATCGCAGCCACGGCAATCTTCCTCAGAGCGAGCCAAGCGGCGTAGGAAGATCGGCGGTTGGTTTGCCTCCATTGCCTTTTTGGTCATCTTGGGGATGCTGGCGGCTTTTTGGGGGCCGTTGCGTGCGGCGCTTACACCACCATCCCCCTCGCCGACGAACACGCCGCCGACCAAGGTCGCCGCGTCTACTCAGCGCGCCATCCCGACGCTGAAAAATTCACCGACGCAGCCAACGACTGAGCAAACAACCGCGACGCTAACCCTGTCTGCGACGCCAAGCCCGACCGCCATCCCAACGCTGATCCTGCCTTCGACCCAAACGCTGATCCTGCCTTCGACCCAAACACCGGGGGGGACCGCCACACCAATGGGCGGAGGCTACGGCCAGATCGCCTTTGCCTCCGACCGCACCGGCGCGCCGCAGATCTTCCTCAGGGATATGGAAGGGAATCCTGCCCAGCAAGTGACCAACTTGGCCAATGGCGCCTGCCAGCCAGCCTGGTCGCCGGATGGCTTGCGTATTGTTTTTATTTCCCCGTGCCTCAATCGGGCAGACCTCTATCCCGGCGCCAGCCTGTTCGTCATCAATGCGGATGGCAGCGGCCTGACGCCCCTGCCCACCGCCGCGGGCGGCGATTTCGACCCAGCCTGGTCGCCGGATGGCGGGCGGATCGCCTTCACATCGCTGCGCGATGGAAGTCCGCAAATTTACGTCATGAACCTCGTAGACCTGGCCGTAACGCGCCTGACCACAAAAAGCAGTGACACCTCTTCCCCGGACCAATCACGCCAGCCAGCCTGGTCACCGGACGGGACGCAGCTCGCTTATACCGGCCGGCGTTGGGGTCTACTTGAGATTTGGGTGATGAGTGATGCCGGCAACGACGCAACGCAGTTGGTTCACAGCGGCTCAGATTATTGGGATTACCTGCCAGCCTGGTCGCCGGATGGCGCGACGATACTCTTTACGCAATCGAGCGGCAAACAGGCGCTTGGTTGGTTGATGTCCATCGGCTACCACGAGAGGCAGGGAGGCGACGCCGGCTATGTGCTCAACGGCATATCTGCGATGGATGCAGTTTTCTCCCCGGATGGCTTGTGGCTTGCTTTTGAAAGCTCAGATGGCTTTAATTTTGATATTTACGTGATGGGGATAGATGGCAAGGGTCGCACCCGCCAGACGTCCGACCCGGCGGTGGATTTCGACCCCGCCTGGAGGCCGATGGTAGTACCATAAAGTACCTGTCACCCTGAGCGGAGCGAAGGGTCTCCTCATTCCGAGGAGATGCTTCGCTGCGCTCAGCATGACTTTAGCCCCACGACAGAGGAACCCGTTTTCTTGAAGAAAACGGGTTCCTGAGAATTACATCGGCGTCACGGTCGGCGTGGGGGTAGGTGGGGAGTAATCCGGTGGCGTGTCCGTTGGGGTATCCGCCGGCGTCGCTGTTGGGGTGGGCGTGTTGGAAGGCGTCGGCGTGGGCGATTGTGAGGGGGTCAGGGAGGGTGTTTGGCTGGGCGTAGGGGTGTAGGTAAACGTTGGCGGCGGATTCGTCAGCGTTAGCGTAGGCGTCAGCGTGGGGGTATTCGTCGGCGTGGGCGTCACGGAGGAAGTGGGCGTGCGCGTAGCTGTTGGCGTCGGGGGAGGAAGCTCCAGACGCAGATGGAGGCGCTTGTCGGCGTAGCCACCGTTGTTGCTTTTCATATACAGCCGCAAGGTGACAACTTTAGCTTTTACACCTGTCAAGTCCCAGGTGTAGATTCTGGCAGGCTCGGGGACGGGTGAGAAAGATGTTTCCACCAGCGTCGTCCACGAGGATGGGTCATTACTCACACCGTAGTCCAGGCGAAAGGAACGAAAGTTCGCTGTGGCATCCGCCAGCGCAAAGATATCCAAAGGACTGTCAGTGATCTCCTGCCCATCCTTCAAACCGGCGAAGTCCAATTTGGGACGCGGATCATCGGCTTTACATTCGCGCTTGGGAGCGAAGTGGATATCTTCGAAGCCCATATCCTTGGCCCAGCGCTGGCCTGCCGGCTCCTGGCGAAGCCAGTTCTGCGCCCATTCTTCGGAAACATTCAACGCCATCTTCTCTTCGGTGAAATCGGAACAAGCCGGGGAGGCGCGCAAGCCGGTCCAGGTGTCAATCAACAGATTCTGCCACAGGTCCTGGCTGGAGGGGAGCGGCGGCTGGTCGGAGGCAAAGTATTCCGTCCGCTGTTCAGGACACCATTGCGAGGGTTCAGTCCCTGAAACAGTACAGATAACCTTTTCCACCACTCCATTGGGCCGAACGAATGGCGTGGGATTCCCGCCAGTCAGGTATTGGATGCCGACCTGTATGAACTGCGCCCAGATCGGCCCGGCGCCGGTCAACCCGCTGGTGTTCTCCATCGGTGTGTAATCGGCATTGCCCACCCACACGCCCACGGCCAGGTCAGGGGTGTAGCCCATCGTCCAGTTATCGCGGAAATCATTCGAAGTGCCGGTCTTGGCAGCAACCTGGAAGGGCAGGTTCAGTACCGAGTTGCGCCCGAACATGGGGGAGCGAGCTTCGTTATCGGAAAGGATGGATGAGATCAGGAAGGCATGTTCGGCGCGCAATACCTGTTCCCCTGCGGGTGGTTGGTATTGGTAAACGAGCTTGTTTTCATGATCGAGTATCTTCGAGATCGCAACCGGTGGGACGCGCCGCCCGCCGTTGGCAAAGACAGCGTACGCTCCGGTCATCTCCAGCAAACTGACCTCGCCCCCGCCCAAGGTTAGGGCCAGGCCATAATCGTCGCGCGTCAGGCTGGTGATGCCCAGACGCTTGGCCATGGCAATTAGTCCCGTATCGCCATAAACGCCAACGAACTGTAACGCCCTGACCGCGGGTAAGTTATAGGAGTTGGCCAGGGCGACGCGCGCCAGCACCGGCCCGTGAAACCGCCCATCATAGTTAACCGGCACATAGGGAGGGCGCGTATCGTCCGGGTTGCCGGAGGGCGGAAACTCGGAAGGCACATCCCAGAACAGGGATGCGGGCGTCCAGCCTTTTTCGAAGGCAGCGACGTAGGTCAGCGGCTTGATCGACGAGCCTGGCTGGCGCGTCGGGCTGGTTGCCATGTTCACCTGCCCCGAAATAGCCGCGTTGTAGAAATCTGCCGAGCCGACCATTGCCAGGATTTCACCCGTCGCCGGGCGGATAGCGACCAATGCACCGTCCGTGACGTGTCGGTCAGCCAGCGCGGAAACCTGGTCGCTGACCAGTTTCTGAGCCACATCCTGCAAGCCGGGATCGAGAGTGGTATAGACGGTGAAGCCTGAGCGATAGATGGTCTGTGGGTCGAACTGGGCTTCCAACTGGGTACGCACGTATTGCACCCAGTGTGGAAAACGCATGCTCGCCTGCAACGCCTGGAAGGAATAGGTCTCGATTTCGTTGGCTGCTTCTGCCGCGGCGGAAACGTCCACGCAGATCGGCTGCGGGTTGTTGCTGACGTAGATGCAGTTTCGTTCCAGGCTGAGCTGGTACATCAGTACCAGCACCTGCTGCTGGCGCTTGATGGTAACTTCGGGGTTGGTGTAGATATCATAGATGGAGGGCGCCTGCGGCAATCCAGCGAGGAACGCCGCCTCTCCCAGGGTCAACTGGTTGGCCGATTTGCCAAAGTATGTTTCGGCAGCGGCCTCAATGCCATAAGCCAGATTGCCGTAGTAAATCTCGTTCAAGTACAGTTCAAGAATATCGTCCTTGGAATACTGGCGCGTAATTTCGGCTGCCAACATGATCTCGCGCGCCTTGCGCAGGACGGTTCGCTGGCTGCGCTCTTGCGGGGAGAGCAGCAGGGCACGCGCAAGTTGCTGAGTGATGGTGGACGCGCCGCCGCCCTCCTCGCCTCCGCTAACGAAGTTGTTCCATAAAGCGCGTAGGATGGCAGCGGGATCGAAGCCGGGGTGGGCATAGAAATCCTTGTCTTCGGTAGCGATGGTTGCCGCCACCAGGTAGGGCGAAATCTTGTCGAGGGTGATGTAAGTACGCCGCCCGGCGCTGGGGTCGAGAATCTCGTAGAGGACATTGCCGTTGCGATCGAGGATGCGCGTCGTCTCGAATTGCGAGGCGTGCGCCCGTAAATCGCCCACGCTGGGCAAGGTAGCGGCAATTTGGTAGTATTCATAAATGAGAAGCGCGCTGGCAATCAGCACCGCGGTCACCACGAGGAAGATCATCACGATCAGGCCACGTAGCAAACAGCCTCCAGCCTTGCGCCAGACGGGAGAGCGTTGTGGGTGGAGGGTGGAGCGAGCAGGGTGAGGAACCGTAGCAGGGCGATTTTGGGCCGTCGGCGCTTGTTCAAAGGCGGAAGAAGAAAGCCGCGTGGCCGCCATGTCAATATCGTCTACGTGGCGAGGAAGCGGCATCCCGCCCGAATCGAGCGCAGGGCGTGGTGTATCGCGTATCCCCACATCGGACACGGGTGGTTCCTGCGCAGGCTTGGCTGGCTCGGCTTCGCGAGGAGCGTTGTGTGTCCCGTTATCGGGTGTCAGGCGTTCCAGGTCTACCAGGCTTGGCTCAGACCGCGTCTCGGCCTGAGATGCGATCAAGCGACGGAACTTTTGCTTGGGGTCTTCTTTCTCTCCCATGCTGCTCTGCTCCCTTGCTCCTAATGCTCTCCAGCGCCCTTGCTCATCATCAGCGCAATCCAGGAACCCTTCATCACCACCTCGTCATGCTGGTTCTTGACCTGGATGGCAATCGTGATTGCACCGGCGTTGAGCCGCGGTAGCGGCTTGGTCTCGGTCACTTCCACCTCGGCATGAATGGTGTCGCCCAGGAAGACCGGCTTGACGAACTTCCACTCGACGATTTCGCGGAATGCCAAAACAGTGCCTTCCAGCACGCCTGTCCGCATGATCAAGCCGGAGGCGATCGAGAGACCAAGCAGGCCGTGCGCCACGCGCTGACCGAAGGGCGTGGTCTGGCTGAAAGCCGCGTCGGTGTGGATTTGGTTGAAATCGCCAGAAAGGCCGGCAAAAGTTACTACATCGCTCTCGGTGACGGTGCGAGCGGCGGTAATAATCTTGTGGCCGACCTGAAATTCTTCGAAGTACAACCCACGTGAAGATGGAAGAGGGAACATAAGACTCCTTTTAGACCAATTATACCCTTTGACCTGAAACCCATCTGCCCGTACAATAGAAACATGCGCGATTGGGACATTAGCTTCGACGCCCCGCTCAACCTCACCCTGGCGGCTGATTTCCGCCTGGGCCAGCCCGATTACATCAATGACCACATCTGGGAGCTGGAAACCGGCAGCGGTGAGCCACCCGCTCTCTCGCTGCGCACCACTTACGGGCTGCGGGCGCGTTCCATGCGCATCTTCCCGCGCTTTAGCGCCAATGGCGTGACGGTCACCGCGCCGGCCTCTTTCGCCGCCCAGCCACGCCTGCGCCGCTTCTACCCCAACTTCTTATCGCTAAAATTCTCTCCTTTCACCGGGATCGAAGTGATGGCCGAATACTGGCTGCCATCCTCCCAAACCATCGCCGGGAGGCTGACCTTCAGCAACCATGCCAACCAGCCCATTGATCTTGGCTACAATTTATGCGGATTGCTCGTCCCGTTGGAAGGACAGAGCCTGGCGCATGCTCAAATGCAATCTGCAAACGTGCTGGCGGGCCGCACTTCGGACCTGTCGCCAGTCGTCTTTCTGACCGGAGGCCCTTTTCACGGCGCTGGGCCATACCCTTCCCTAAGCATTGACCTGCACCTGGACGCAGGGGAGGAACGCCAACTGACCTGGGCGCAGGCCGCGCTCGGCGTTCCGCAGGCCTCCTTCGACCTGGCGCGGCACACGGCAGCACGCGTATGGGACGGGGAACGCGCTCGCATCGAGTTGGCCAATGCCGCGCAGACAATCGCCGTCGAGACCGGCGATCCGGATTGGGACGCGGCCTTTGCCTTCAGCCAGAAGACCGCCTTCAGTCTGTTCTTTCCAGGCAATGAGCATCTACCCAATCCATCTTTCGTTCTCGCCCGCCAGCCCGACCATGGCCACTCGCCGCGCGGCGACGGCAACGATTACCCTCATTTATGGGGCGGCCAATCTCCGCTCGAAGCTTATTACCTTGCCAGCCTGTTACCTGGCGCACCAGAGTTGGGCGCAGGGCTGCTGCGCAACTTCCTCTTCACGCAAGGGAAGGACGGTATCGTGGACTGCCGCCCCGGGCTGGCGGGTCAGCGCGGGCGCTGGCTGGCCGCGCCGCTGCTCGCTACACTTGCCTGGCAGACCTACCAGGTCACAGGTGATGAGGCTTTCCTGGCCGAGGTCTTCCCATCGCTGCTCGCCTTCCTCCAGGCTTGGTTTACCCCGGCGCATGACCGCGATGGGGATGGCATCCCCGAATGGGATCATCCCATGCAAACCGGCTTCGAGGACAATCCGGTTTTCGCCTCCTGGCACGATTGGGCGCAGGGCATGGATATCACTGCAGTCGAAAGCCCGGCGCTGACAGCCTGTCTCTATCGGGAGTGCCGCAGTCTGATGCAGATGGCCGAAAAGCTGGGACGCGGCGAGGCGCTGGAATCGTTGCAATTGCGCGCCGCCTCCCTGCGTATAGAGACCGAGAAAGGCTGGGACGCCGCCTCTGCCACGTATCACATCCGGGACCGGGCTACCCATCTCAGTCCAGCAGGAAAGGAAATCAGACAGCAGCGCGGGGCGGGGCGAATGAGGTTGGATAAGGATTTCGCCGCGCCGGTGCGTCTCCTGATCCACGCCCAGAGGCAGCAAAAAGCCCTCCAACGATTGGTCGTGAGCCTCAGCGGGCAGGCGGCGAGCGGCGCGGCGGGCGAACAAATCGAGCAAACGGAAAGCCAATGGCGCACGGGGATCTCCATTCTCACCAGCCGCGAGGTCTATACCCGATTGGACGAAATCGAGGTGAGCGGCCTTGAGCCCAGCGACCAGGTGACGGTGCGCACGGTAGATTACACTGCGGAAGATCAAACTCTTTTCCTGCCGCTGTGGGCAGGCATCCCTGACTCGCCCCGCGCCGCCGCGCTGATCCAGCATGGGCTGTTGGACGCGAGGCGCTTCTACCATCCTTTCGGCATCTCAGCATGCGCCACGTTTCCCGACCCACAGGCTGAAGCCACCTGCCTGGGGGTGAGCATGCCCTGGCAGCAAGTGCTCGGCGAGGGGCTGCTGGCGTATGGCTATCGCGATGAGGCGGCGCAGTTGATTGCTCGCTTGATGAAAGCGATTATCCTAAACCTGAAACAGCAGCAGGCTTTCTCCCTTGCATATCACGCCAAACAGGGCGTTGGCCTCGGCGAGCGCAACGCCCTGGCAGGGTTGGCTCCGATGGGGCTGTTCCTGCAAACATTGGGCGTGCAGTTCCTGCCCGGCTACTGCGTCCGCTTGAGTGGAAAGAATCCATTTCCGTGGCCGGTTACGGTAAAATATAGAGGCTTGAGCATCACGCGCCGCGCAAGCGAAAGCGAAGTCATATTCCCCGATGGCCGCACGGTTGTTCTCAGCGACCCATCCGATCTATTGGTCTGCCCGGAGTAGGAAATTTGCTATGGAAAATCCGTCCATTCATTACTTGATCGCTACCGTTGTCCAGGAACAGGATGTGGACCTGGCGGCGCGCGCCCTAAACTTGCTCGGCGCGCCGATTATCCACTTGGCAAGCACAGGCGGATTCCTGGGACGACGCAATGCCACCCTGCTTATCGGCCTGCCGGATGGCATGACCGAAAAAGTTGTCGCGACCTTACAGCAAGCCTGCCGCCAGCGCGTCGAATATCTCGCCATCCCGTTGGAAGGCTCGCCGCTGCCGCTGCCCACGCCTGTGCCGGTGACGGTGGGCGGGGCAACGGTCTTCGCTATTCCGGTAGAACGTTTCGAGGAGTTCTAGCCATGAAACTGATCATTGCCATCCTACGCAACGCGGATTCCGATCCTGTTGCCCAAGCGCTGACCACGGCCCAATTCCGTGTGACGCGCATCGCCTCGACTGGCGGCTTGCTACGGCGAGGCGTCGCCACCTTCCTCATCGGTGTGGAGGCCGAACGCGTCGAGGCGGCCATCCAGCTCATCCGTGAGAAGACTTCTCCATCCGAGAGCGGTGAAAAGCGCGCCACGATCTTTGTTGTTAACGTGGATCACTTCGTGCAGATTTGACCTACCAACAAACCTCACAGGTCTACAAGACCTGTGAGGTCTTTTCGTCGAGGAATAATATCATGCTCAGTTGGCAATTCCGCTTGCTCCGCGTTTACTTCCGCGCCCAGCGCTTCCTCTCAGGTAAGGTTGACGAGATCAATATCGCCAAAGAACGCGAAGAATTAGAAGCCCTGGCGAAGAGCTTCAAGCCGCTCGGAAAGATCACATGTGCACCCGTCTCTGCTGGAGGGGTGTCAGCCGAGTGGATCCTTCCCGTGGGCATTGCCGCTGAACGCGTGGTTCTTTACCTGCACGGTGGCTCGTACATTGCCGGTTCGATCAACTCTCACCGCGCCCTGGCGGCCAACATCGCCGTGCAAGCCGGGGCGCGCGCCCTTGTGTTGGATTACCGCCTCGCGCCGGAGCATCCTTACCCAGCCGCGCTGGATGACGCCCTGGCGGCCTATCGCTGGCTGCAGAGCGAGGGCGTCCCAACAAACGAGATCTATATCATCGGCGATTCAGCCGGAGGCGGGTTGACAGCCGCGTTGCTCCTCGCCCTGCGCGACGCGGGCGATCCTTTACCTGCTGCGGGTATTCTGCTCTCTCCGCTGACAGACATGACCTTCAGTGGTGAAACAATAAAGACGAAAGAGAAAGCGGACCTGATCCTGTATTTCGAAAAGGAACGCCAATTCGCGCCGCTCTATCTTGGGAGGACCGATCCGCGCGATCCGCTCGTCTCGCCGCTCTTTGGCAACCTGCACGGCCTGCCGCCGCTGCTCATCCAGGTCGGCTCGGACGAGCTTTTGCTTTCCGATTCCACCTGCCTGGCCGAAAAGGCAAAAACCGCCGGTGCAGATGTCACCCTGGAAGTCTGGGAAGGGATGCAGCATGTCTGGCACTTCGCGGCGAGTTTCATACCTGAAGGCCGCGAGGCGATCAAAAGGATTGGAGAGTTCGTTCTTGCTCATTGACAACGAATAACCAACGAACAAATGAATGGTTCTCGGCGTGAGGAATTCGTTTATTCGTTCTGAATTCGTTGTCCAATCACGAAATTATCTATCAGCCTCGTCTTCCCCACATATACCGCCATCGAGAGCAGCGATTTACCGTGCAACTCCTTCAACTCCTCCAGCGTCTCGTAGTCGGCGCAGGAGACGTATTGTAGCCGCGCCAGTGGCTCAGTGGCAATCATCTCGCTCATGACGCGGCGCAGGGTTTCGGCATGGCGCTCGCCATTTTCGTAGGCGGCTTGGGCGGCTGAAAGGGCGCGAAAAAGAACCGTTGCTGCCTGTCGTTCCTCGGTGTTGAGATAGGCGTTGCGGCTGGACATGGCCAGCCCATCCTTTTCGCGCACCGTCGGACAAACGACGATCTCTATAGGAAAATCCAAATCCCGCGTCATCTGGCGGATGACCGCCGCCTGTTGGGCATCCTTTTGTCCAAAGTAGGCCTTTTGCGGCTGGACGGCGTTGAACAGCTTGGCGACGACGGTGGCGACGCCCGGGAAGTGGCCGGGGCGCATCGCGCCTTCGAGACCCTGGGCCAGCTTCTCAACTGCGACCCAGGTCTGGAAACCGTCTGGGTACATGACTTCCGGTGTGGGTGTCCAGACCAAGTCCACGCCGGCTGCTTCGAGCATGGCGAGATCGCGCGGCAGGTCGCGCGGGTACTTCGAAAGGTCCTCACTCGGCCCAAACTGGGTCGGGTTGACGAAAATGCTGGCAATGGCGCTGGCACATTCCTCCTTGGCGCGGCGGGCGAGGGAAATGTGGCCGGTGTGAAGGTAGCCCATGGTCGGGACGAAGCCGAGCGGTCCCGGCAGGGAGGCGCGCGCGGCGCGCAGCTCGGAGAGGGTGACAACGGTTTTCATGTCGCTATTGTACCTCAGTGGGACTGGCTTGAAGATTTTCCCCACTGTGATGGCGTTTTTTTTACTCGAATCGGTCTATAATGGGGTGAAGGTCGTTTTCTCGTTACCTAGTCAACGTTGGCAGATAATAAACGACGCCCAAAAGCGCGGAACTGATGCCGGCTATCCGTGCTGCTTTTCCGGTCCGCAAACCACCAAGGCAAGCCAAATGACCACACCACTCCACCTTCTCATCCTCGAAGACCGCGCCTCGGATGCCGAGCTGATGCTGGCTGAGTTGCGCGAAGCCGGCTTCGAGCCGGACTGGAAACGTGTCGACAGCGAAGCAGACTACATCGCTTCCCTTGACCCCTCCCTTGACCTGATCTTGGCTGATTACCACCTGCCGCAGTTCAACGGTGGGCGTGCCCTGAGTCTGCTGCGCGAGCGCGGGCTGGACATCCCCTTCGTCCTGGTCTCCGGAGCGGTGGATGAAGAAACAGCCGTACAGATGATGCGCAATGGGGCAGCGGATTACGTTCTCAAAGACCGCATGAAACGCTTGGGGCAGGCGACGATCCGCGCCTTGGAAGAGAAGCGATTAAGGGATGAGAAGCGTCAGGCGGAAGAGACGCTGCGTGAAAGCGAAGATAAATACCGCAGCCTGGTGGAACGTGCAAAAGATGGCATAGTGATCATCCAGGATGGGGTTGTCAAGTTCGCAAACCAACGTCTGGCGGAAATGTGGGGAGGAATGGTTGAGGAAGTACTTGGCACACCCTTCACAAATTTCATCCATCCTGATGAACTCCCTACCATAATAGAACGCTATCAGCAACGAATGGCTGGTAAAAAAGTCCCGCCCATATATGCGACGGTATTGTTGCAAAAGAATGGAACCAAGGTGTATGTGGAGCTCAGTGCCGGAGTAGTCAACTATTTGGGCAAGCCGGCTGACCTGGTGATAGTGCGCGATATCACCGAGCGCAAGCGGGCAGCGGACGCCCAGCATGCAGCAGAAGCCAATTATCGCGCCCTGGTCGAGCAGATCCCGGCGATCACGTATATTGATGTTGCCGATGGAAGCGCCCACACCCTATTCGTCAGCCCGCAGATCACGGCAATTCTTGGTGTTTCCCAGGAAGAGTGGATGCAGGGCGATATGGAATTTTGGGAGAAGTTGATCCATCCCGATGATCAGCTACGCGTGATAACAGCCTATCATAAAACGATAGAGACCGGCCAATCCTTCGATGAAGAGTACCGCATGTTTGCCCGCGATGGGCGAATGGTCTGGATCGATGATCACGCCGTTCTACTCGAAAATACCGCTGGTCGCCCGCGATCGATTCAGGGCGTGATGTTCGATATCACGGCGCGTAAAGAGGCGGAAGAGGCACTGCGCGAGAGTGAGGTGCGCTATCGCGCCGTCGTCGAATCTCAAACAGAACTTATCAATCGTTGGCGCCCAGATGGAACGCTTACCTTTGTCAATGATGCCTACTGCCGCTTCTACGGCCGCTCGCGCGAAGAACTCATCGGGAGTAATTGGTTAGCGCTTGTTGCTGGAGAGGATCACGCGCATGTCGGTAAGTACGTAGAACGCTTGTTGACTACCCTGAATCCGGCCAATCCTACAATGACCGACGAACATCGCGAATTGGCAGCGGATGGGAGTATTCATTGGCAGCAATGGACCGACCGCGCCCTTTTCGATGAGCAAGGCCATCTGATGGAGTTCCAATCGATTGGACGCGACATCACCGAGCGCAAGCGCGCCGAACTGGAGCGGCAGGTGATGCTCGAAATCATGCAAGAGGTAGCTACGACGAGAGATCTGCAGGCTGCCATCCAATTAATCCAAAATTCGATCAGCAAAGTGCTTTATACCGAGGATTTCTTCGTAACATTTCACAACAAGGCTACCGGCATGTTCGAAGAGGTCTTTGCGGTGGACAAGTACGATGAACCCATGCCACCCGACAAGCTCGAGAAAAGCCTCACCGCATATATCTTTCGTACGGCTGAACCTCTGCTGCTGAACCAGGCGCAGTTCCGCGAATTGGAGGCGCGGGGTGAAGTGGAGCTGGTCGGCACTTTATTTGAAGCCTGGCTGGGCGTCCCCCTAAGAACACCTACAGAGACGGTCGGGGTAATGGCGGTCCAAAACTACGATGATCCCAATTGTTACTCTGAGCGGGATAAGGAATTCTTCGCCGCGGTCGGCGCGCAGGTGGCGCTGGCTCTCGAGCGCAAGCGGGCGGAAGAGGAAATCCGCCAACGCAACGAAGATCTGGCGTTGATCAATGCCATCAACGCGGCTGTCAACCGCGGCGAGAGTCTGGCTGCAATCGTTGGTCACATCTCCGAAGAGGCACAACGCATTTTCAATAGTCAAGGCGCAACCCTTTTCCTGTTCAACGAGACCCGCGACCGGCTGGTGATGCAAAACCTGACCATACCCGTTGCGTTGAAGACGCAGATCGAAAAGTTGATCGGCGATTCTATTCCCTCCCTTGCACTCGATCCTGGAGCGTTTCCATTCGGTCAAGTGCTGGAGAGTAAACAGGCGTGTCTGCTCACAGAACCGGGGCAGATCCAGGCATCCATTGCCGCTTATATTGACTCAGCGCCTTTTTCGGATAAAGTCCGCGCCAGCCTGCGGAAATTGGTTCCTGGAATAGCCAAGTTATTGGGCTACCGCTCCCACATGGTTGTACCGCTGATCTCTGAAGGGGAATTGATCGGCGCGTTGGACATGGGCAGCCGCAGCCTGTTCACCAAGACGGATTTGCACCGCATGGAATCCATCGCCGGCCAGTTGACTGCCGTGATCCAGCGTAAACGCGCGCAGGAAAGACTGGCCGGCTCCGAGTCCGAACTGCGCGCCCTTTTCACGGCGATGATGGACGTGGTCATCGTCTATGATGAGGATGGGCGCTATCTCAAGATCGCGCCGACCAATCCGGCTAATCTCTACCTTCCGCAGGCTGACATGCTCGGCAAAACCGTCCACGATATTCTCCCGAATGAAAAGGCTGACTACATCGTCGAGAGAATCCGCGCCTCTCTCCAGAGCGGGCAGGTGATCAACGCCGAGTATGCCCTTCAGATCGGTGGTAAGGAAATCTGGTTTTCCGCCAGCGCCTCGCCGCTCTCGGAAAACATGGTTGTTTGGGTGGCGCACGACATCACCAACCGCAAACGGGCGGAGCAGACATTAAAGCGGCAATTGCAAGAGCTGACCGCGCTGCAAGGTGTGGCGGCGGCCGGCATCCAGGCCAGCAGCCAGGATGAATTGATCGCGCTGGTCACCCGAAGTGTCGGGGCTACGTTTTACCCCGATAACTTCGGCGTTCTGTTGCTCGACGAAGCCGAGAAAGTGCTGCGCCCACACCCTTCCTATCAGGGGATCTTCCTGGCAGATGCGCCTCAATTCATCAGCCTGAATCAGGGCCTGTGCGGTATGACGGTAACCAGCGGGCAGCCGATGCGCGTCGGCGATGTGAGCAAGGAGGCGGCTTACTTGCCGATCACTCCGGAGATTTGCTCGGAACTTTGCGTGCCGATCAAGATCGGTGGAAGAGTAATTGGTGTGCTCGACGCCGAAAGCATACAGGTGGATTTCTTCAGCGAGGCAGACGAACGCCTGCTGGTTACCATTGCTGGGCAAATGGCCAACGCCCTCGAGCGGCTGCGACTGCATACTGAAACCGTCCAGCGCGCCACACAGTTGGCTACACTCAACGAGGTCGGCCGGGCAGTCTCTACGCTCTTGGATATCGAGAACATTTACCAGTTAGTATTGGAACAACTTCGCCGGAACCTGCCATTGGATGTGATATATGTCAGTTTGTACAATCCAGAGACAAAAATGTTGTCCTTCCCATTTATATACGATGAGGGAAAACGCTACGAGGAAAACGATTCGCCGCTGGAGATAACCATCTATCTTGGCACTGTGATCGAAACCGGCGATCCGCTGCTGGTCAACCGTACGCCGGACGAAATCGCAGCAGAGGAGGCAGCCAGCGGTAAGCATTTACGCCTTGGCTCGGATCGCGTCGCGGCTTCCCTGATGTATGCCCCTCTGCAGGTTGGGTCGCAGGTCATCGGGGTGATCTCGGCGCAATCCTATCAATTGAATGCGTATACGCAGAATCACCTGGCGCTTTTCACCGGCTTTGCCAACCAGACTGCCATTGCCATCCAAAACGCCCGCCTTTACCAGGACGCCCTGCGCGCTGCCGAACGCCGCGCCGTGCTGCACCGCGCCGGTCAGGAGCTGGTGCGTGTCAGCCAGGACCTCGAGCAGGTCTACGCCGCGGCGCACCAGGCCACCGCGCAGTTGATGCCGGCCGATGTATTTACAGTCGCCCTAGTGGATGAAGAACACGGCGATGTCCAGGCCGCTTATCTATTCGATAACGCCGGCCGCTGGCCCTCCCAGCGCGTACCTTTGGGGAAGGGTTTCAGCAGCCGGGTAATGACCTCCGGCGAAGCCATCCTGAATAACGACCTCGAGAAAAACCCGGTCGAGGCGGTGCATTTCGGGACGAAAGATTTGGTCCAATCCGTGCTGGCGGTCCCCATGCGCAGCGGCGAAAAGGTAATGGGGGTGATCTCTGCCCAGTCATATAGGAAGAATGCCTATGGCGAGGATGATCGCCTGCTTCTGGAAATGCTGGCGGCCCAGACCGCCACTGCCATCCAAAACGCCCGCTTGTTCAGCGAGGCTCGCCGCCGCGTCGATCAGTTCGCTGCGCTCTACGAAACGGCGCATGACCTGGCCGATTGGCAGGAATTGCCTGCCTTGCTGCAAACCATCGTCGAGCGGGAGCGGACCCTGCTGCATGCCTCAGATGGGGCAATGTATCTTTTCGATCCGGAAAGGCAGATATTAAGCATGGAGGTGCTGACCGACCTGACGATGCCGCGAGTGAACTTAAAACTGGGCGAGGGTCTGGCCGGGCGTGTGGCGCAGGAACGCAAAGCGATGATCGTGGACGATTACCGCACTTGGGAAGGACGCACATCGCAATACGATGGCGTTCCGATTTCGGCAGTGGTGGATGCGCCTATGCTGCATGGCGGTGAATTGGTCGGCGTGTTGGTCGCCCACGAGATGGGTGATACAGAGCGGAAGTTCAACGAGGAGGATATGCGTTTGTTGAGTATGTTCGCCTCACAAGCAGCCAGCGTGGTGTATAACGCCCGGCTTCTCGCCGAGACGCGCCGCCGCCTGTTGGAGTTGGAAGCGGTCAACCGCATCTCTACTGCGTTGCGCTCTACCCAAAACACCGAGCAGATGTTACCCCTCCTCATGGACGAGACCTTGAAATTGATGAACAGCGATTCTGGCGTCATCTGGCTCTTTGATCCGGCCAGTGGTCTTCTCAAGGAGCATACGCCGCGCGGCTGGTTCGCCAACATCCAGGAGCCTCCGGTCAGGCCAGGCGAGGGGATCGCCGGTTCGGTTTTTGTCTCGGGCCAGGCCATCCTCTCAACCGAGTTCGCCAGCGACCCACGCGCGCGCCAGGATGCTCGCCCCCAGATCCCAGCCGGACGCGGCGGGGCGTGTGTCCCCATTCGCACCGAACGGCAGACCATCGGCGTCATATTCATCGCGGCCCAGCCATCCCGGCAAATCAACACGGATGATGTGCGGCTGCTGACCACGATCACAGACATGGCCGGCAACGCCATCCGCCGCGCCGCGCTATACGACCAGACCGAACGCCAATTACAACGGCTGGCGGCCTTGCGCTCTGTGGATGCAGCCATCGCCAGCAGCTTCGATTTGCGTGTTACTCTCGACATAGCCCTCAGACAGATCGTCAACCAATTGCACGTAGACGCCGCCGATGTGCTGCTTTTCAATCCGCTGATGAGCACCCTGGAATATAACAGCGGCTCCGGTTTCCGCACCGATGCGCTCCAGCATACGCGGCTGCGCCTGGGGGAAAGCTATGCAGGTATGGCTGGCTTGGAGCGGCGATTGATCCACATCCCTGACCTGCGCCAGCGGAAGACAGATTTCCTACGCTCCCCGAATTTCGGTGCGGAGGGGTTCGCGACTTGTTTCTGTATGCCCCTCATCACCAAAGGCCAGCTCAAGGGGGTGCTGGAGGTGTTCCAGCGCACTCCCATGGTCGAGGTGGAACAAGAATGGCGGGAGTTCCTTGAAATGCTCGCCGAGCAGGTCGCCATTGCGATTGACAACAGCTCGTTAATGACAGATCTGCAGCGCTCGAACACTGAGCTTTTCATGGCCTACGACGCCACTATCGAAGGTTGGTCGAAGGCGCTTGATCTGCGCGACAAAGAGACCGAAGGGCACACACAGCGCGTGACCACGATGACCCTGGAATTGGCACAGGCCCTCCAGGTTGCGACAGACAAGCTCATCCATGTCCGTCGCGGCGCGCTGTTGCATGATATTGGCAAGATGGGAGTGCCGGATGAAATCCTACGCAAGCCCGGCTCCCTCAGCGATGAAGAGTGGGTGGTGATGCGCAAGCACCCAACGTATGCTTACGAAATGCTCCTGCCCATTGCTTACCTCCGCCCGGCATTGGAAATACCCTACAGCCATCACGAGAAGTGGGATGGCAGTGGTTATCCGCTTGGCCTGGCAAGGGAAGCGATTCCGCTGGCAGCGCGTCTCTTCGCGGTGGTGGACGTGTACGACGCGCTCACCTCCAACCGCCCTTACCGCGCTGCCTGGACACATGCCCAAACCCTGGCTTATATCCGCGAGCAATCAGGGCGTCACTTTGACCCGCAGGTGGCGGAAGTATTCCTCCAGATTCAGGGGATGGATCATAAGTCAGCTTGACTTATCCGCCTCGTTCAAGTATCATTTGCTCCGTTTGATGCAGGGAACCAACAAATCGCCGCAAGGCGGTTTGTTTTCTGATATGGCCGGAAAACGATAGACAGAGAACCGGCGGTATCCTTGCGTTATGTGGAATTATGGTATAAATCTAACATTATGCCGTTTGCTTGGTATGTCCTGAATACAAAACCCCACAACGAGGAATTTTTATGGGAGCAATGTCTGGCGCGTGGCTACGAGGCTTTTTACCCACGTTTGCGCGTACAGCCACTCAATCCGCGTGCCAGGAAGATCAGACCATACTTCCCAGGATATCTTTTCGTCCATGTGGACCTCGAACTGGTCAACATATCTGAACTGCGCTGGATGCCAGGCGCATCCAGGCTGGTTTCCTTTGGCGGCGCGCCCGCAACAGTGCCAGAAGGGCTGATCCATGCCATCCAACGCCGGGTGGATGAAGTCAATGCCGCGGGGGGCGAGTTGTTCGATGGATTGAAAGCGGGCGATGAGGTCTCTATCCAAGGCGGCCCCTTTGCCGGTTACGAGGCAATCTTCGACACGCGCCTGCCGGGAAACGAGCGGGTGCGCGTTTTGCTAAAGCTGCTTCAGGCGCGGCAAGTGCCAGTAGATCTGCCCGCAGGACAGGTTCAGAGAAAGATGCGTCGCGGAGGATGATAGTTTTGCCTCATTGATGGTGCAGTAGTGATGAAGGTGCCATTATGCTCCGAGGAAAAGGGTTGGTGTACAGGATGGGCGTCGGTGAAAATCAGCGCTGAACTTCGGCCCGGTAAGGTCGAGGCCAGTCGTTGTGTCAAATTTCTAGAACAAGCTGACATTTCGATTGAATGTCGGAAGGGCGGAGCGCGGAAATTGTCTAGTCGAGGACAAGAAGAATGAAAAAAACACTAATTACCGGCATTACCGGTCAAGATGGTTCCTACCTGGCCGAATTACTGCTCTCGCAGAATTACGAGGTCCACGGGCTGATCCGGCGCGCCAGCACGTTCAATACGGCGCGCATCGAGCATGTCTACAAAGATCCACACAATGGCCCGCGCCTGTTCTTGCACTACGGCGACGTGACCGATACCGGCTGCTTGGTAGACATGATGTACAACCTACGACCGGACGAGGTCTACCACCTGGCAGCACAATCGCACGTGCGTGTCAGCTTCGACCTGCCCGAATATACAGGAGAAGTTACTGCCCTGGGCACGATCCGTATTCTGGAGGCCATCCGCAAAAGCGGCATCCAGACACGATTTTACCAGGCCTCCTCCTCAGAGATGTTCGGTGCGGCCAAGCCACCGCAGGACGAAAACACGCCCTTCGAGCCGCAAAGTCCTTACGCAGTTGCCAAAGTCTATTCTTATTGGGTCACGCGCGATTATCGTCTCGGTTATAAGATGTTCGCCACCAACGGCATCCTGTTCAACCACGAATCGCCGCGTCGTGGTGAAACTTTTGTGACGCGCAAGATCACCCGCGCCGTGGCGGCCATCAAAGCCGGCAAACAGAAAGAGCTTTTCCTGGGCAACCTGGAAGCGCGCCGCGACTGGGGTTACGCACCGGATTACGTGGCAGCCATGTGGAAGATGCTCCAGGCCGACGCTTCGGATGATTTCGTAGTCGGCACTGGCGAAGCACACTCGGTGCGCGAGTTCCTGGACGAGGCTTTCGGCTACGCAGACATGGACTGGCACGATTATGTCAAGATCGACGCGCGCTACTTCCGCCCGACGGAAGTAGATTTCTTGGTAAGCGATCCGAGCAAAGCGCGGCGGATGATCGGCTGGGAACCACGCGTTTTCTTCCAGGATTTGGTCAAGGTAATGGTGGATGCAGATATGGAGTTGATCGGGTTGGAGTCGAAGGGAGAGGGTCGAAAGATACTGGAGAAACACCACGGTAAGTGGCACCGGTGGGAGGGGCAGGTGGTGAGCATGGGGAAGGGATAAACCCAGGATGGAGCGTTTGTGACAAGAGCACTCATCATGGGGATCAACGGTCAGGATGGTTCTTACCTGGCTGAATTCCTCCTGAGCAAAGGGTACGAGATCATTGGTTGGATTCCCAGCACGATTCCAATTTCCTTCGAAAATATTCAGAATATTCTCGATAAGATCACACTCACCAAGGGAAATCTTCTTGACCAGAAATCGCTCAATCTATGCGTTGGTGAATATTGCCCAGACGAAATCTATAATCTTGCTTCCCCATCTTCTCCCACAGCTTCATGGGATGAGACTGTTCTGGTTACTGATGTTACTGCGTTGGGGGTTGCACGTTTATTGGAATCCATTCGCCTGATTCGCCCTCAAACCCGTTATTATCAGTCTTCTTCAAGTGAGCTGTTTGGCAATCCGGTGGAAGTGCCGCAAAAGGAAACTACACCTTTTCATCCCCGTAATCCTTATGGCATTGCCAAGCTGTGTGCGCATTGGTTGACCGTGAGATATCGGGAGCATTATAATCTGTCCGCGGTATCCGGCATCCTGTTCAACCACGAGTCCCCGCGCCGTGACGAAAGATTTGTGACGCGCAAGATCACCCGTGCTGTGGCGGCCATCAAAGCTGGCAAACAGAAGGAGCTTTCCCTGGGTAATCTGGAAGCGCGCCGCGACTGGGGTTACGCGCCGGACTACGTGGCTGCCATGTGGAAAATGCTCCATGTCGAGCCTTTGGACGATTTCGTAGTAGGCACAGGGGAGGCGAACTCGGTGCGCGAGTTCCTGGACGAGGCCTTTGGCTATGCCGATTTGGATTGGCACGATTATGTCAAGATTGATGAGCGCTACTTCCGCCCTACAGAGGTGGTCATCCTACAGAGCGACCCGAGCAAAGCGCGGCGGGTGATTGGTTGGGAACCGCGCGTGTCCTTCCAGGATTTGGTCAAGGTAATGGTGGATGCAGACCTGGAGTTGATCGGGCTGAAATCGCCCGGCGAGGGGCGGAAGATAGTAGAGAAGCATTACGGCATGTGGCACCGATGGGAGGGGCAGGTGGTGAGCAGTGAAACTGTGAGCCAAGCTTGAGATTCTATTTTCCCACATGTTGGGTGTGGGATAAGCCATACTTTGAAAAGGATGTAACTTAAATGGACCAATCTATCAATTCAACAGATGATCGAGTTAAGGAGTTGTTGGATGGGCGCCCCGTCCTTGTTACTGGTGCCGACGGCTTTGTCGGTTCGCATCTGACGGAGCGATTGATCGAGCTGGGCGCCAATGTGCATGTGTTCGTGCGCGCTACCTCTTCAGGAATGCTGCATAATATCGGGCATGTTCAAGAGAAGATCACCGTCCATCGCGGCGACCTGGCAGATAAGCAGGCTGTGCTGCAAACATTATTGGCGCTCAAGAAAATTGGGGGGCAGCCAGTCATTTTCCATCTCGGCGCTCAAGCCCATGTTGGCGAGTGCTGGATACGCCCTTACGAAACCATTAGCGCCAATGTATTGGGTACCCTCAATCTTCTACAATCCATTGTCGATATTGGCTTGGACGTTTATCGCGTGGACACGGCCGGTTCATCCGAAGAGTACGGTAATGTCTTGGGCGAGGTGCGTGACCATTACCGTTTCACTGAGAAAGGTGGTTTGATCCTGGATGAGCGCTCACCAGTAAACCCGCAGAGCGTTTATGCCACGTCCAAGGTGGCAACCGATTTCCTCACCCGCAACTATCACGCCGCCTATGGCGTACCTACCATAGTGACCCGTATGTTCAACAATTACGGGCCTCGCCAGAACCCACGGTTCGTCACAGGCACGATCATCACCCAGGCGCTCAGCAAGGATGTAATCGAGTTGGGATACGTTCTTTCGAAACGCGATTTCTGTTTCGTAAAAGATGGGGTGCGCGGACACATCCATGCCTGCCTGTTTGGGCAGCCGGGAGAGATGTATGTCTATGGCTATGGCGAGACGATTTCGATGCTGGATTGGTACAACAAAATCATTCAGATCGGTCAAGAAGATGGCATTTGGGGTGAGAAGACGCTGAAAGCTGATACCGAAGGACGGGGGCGGCTGGGCAAGAGCGAAGTGGAAGAATTGCGCGTGGACTATGCCAAGTTGAACCGCCTGACCGGTTGGAAGCCACGCTATTCCTGGGATGCTGGCTTGCGTGAGACGATCCACTGGTTTGTCGACAACCGCCAGCGTTGGATCGGCCGGGTGGATTGGGTGAAGAAAGGTTAGACCAAGCGGAGGCAGGATGCACACCTTTTGGCAAGATAAAAAATTGTTGGTGACCGGCGGCGCTGGTTTCATCGGCAGCTTTGTGGTAGAAAACTTGATCCACAAGCGCAATGTTGCGCCAGAAAACATCGTGATCCCCCGTTCAGCGGTGAACGACCTGAGGCGATTCGATAACTGCCGTAAAGCTGTCGAGGGTTGTCAGATCGTGATCCACCTGGCAGCCAGCACAGGCGGGATCGCTTTCAGCCGCCAGCATCCGGCTTCGCAGTATTACGATTGTATGTTGATGACATTGCACCTGATGGAAGCGGCGCGGCTGGCGGGTGTGGAAAAGTTCCTCGGCGTGGGCAATATCCTGGTATACCCCGCCTCTGCTCCCAGTCCGCTGGAAGAACGTTACCTGAACGAGGGTAAGGTTGCACCTACCCACTTGGGCATCGGCCAGGCCAAACGTGATCAGGTGCTTCTCTGCGAGATGTTCCACAAAGAGTATGGCTTGAACGCTGTGACAGTGCTTTCTGCCAATACTTACGGGCCTCGCGACCGCTTCGACCCTGAAGTGTCCCATGTCATCCCGGCGACGATTACCAAATGCCACACACAGCCCGAGTTGAATGTGTGGGGCGATGGCAAGCCAACGCGTGATTTTCTCTATGTCGAGGATGTAGCCGAAGGGATTCTACTGGCTGCCGAAAAGCTGAACGCACCGGAGTATTTCGTGAATATTGCATCTGGCGAGGAGATCAGCATCGGCGACCTGGTGCGAACGATTGCCCGCTTGAGCGGCTTCGGAGGTGAGGTGAAGTTCGATGTCAGCAAAGCCGGCGGCGACCCTCGCCGCTGCGCCAGCGGACAGCGTGCCTTGGAGTTGTTCGGCTTCCGAGCGCAAGTGAGCATGGAAGAAGGCCTGCGCCGGACAATTGCGTGGTATCGCGAGCAAGTTCGCTTGGGCAATACTGAGTTCATGCGAGGACATTAACCATGATCAACCAAATGGAACCCTGGATCGGCGAAGAAGAACGCAAGGCAGTTGACGAATACCTGGGCTCGGGCGGGTGGCTGACGGAGTTCAAGAAGACCGCCGAGTTTGCGCGCATGATCGGTGATTACGTGGGCAGCAAGCATTGTTTCATCCTGGCCAATGGCACGGTGACGCTCTATACCGCCCTGGCCGCGGTCGGAGTGGGTCCGGGTGATGAAGTGATCGTCCCGGACTATACCATGATCGCCACGCCCAACTCAGTTGTTCTGGCTGGAGCGAAGCCCGTATTCGTGGATGTAGATCCATCCAACCTCTGCCTCGACCTGGACCTGGCCGAAGCAGCAATCACGCCGCGTACCAAAGCCATCATGCTGGTCAGCATCAATGGCCGCGCCCCCGACATGCGCCGCGCCCTGGAAATTGCCCGAAAGCACAATGTATTTCTTATCGAGGATGCGGCGCAGTCACTTGGCTCACGCTGGCAAGGCAAGCACCTGGGCAGTTTTGGGGTCATCGGCAGCTTTTCTTTTAGCGCGCCGAAGATCATCACCACCGGCCAGGGCGGCGCGTTGGTAACAGACGATGATGAGCTCGCCGAAAGAATCCGCCAGATCCGTGATTTTGGCCGCAGGAAGAGCGGCGTGGACTTTCACTTATCCATCGGCTACAACTTTAAATTTACGGATTTGCAGGCCGTGATTGGCGTCGAACAGATGAAGAAACTGGATTGGCGGGTGCAGCGCAAGAAAGAGATGTTTGCACTTTATCGGACGTTGCTGCATGACCTCGAAGAGGTCAAATTCCTACCCACCAGCGAAGAAGTGCCGCCCTGGTTCATAGATGTGCTTGTGCCAGACCCAGCAGGATTGGGTGAGTATTTGAAAAACCACGAAATCGGTTCGCGCCCGTTCTACCCGGCGCTCCACAGCCAGCCGGCCTACAACTGGCCCGGATCGTACCCAAATGCCGAGTACGCGGCGCAGCATGGGCTGTGGCTGCCTTCGTCGTCTTTTTTGACTGACCAACAGGTCGGTACGATATGCAGTGGAATTCGGATGTATTACCAACACTAACATGCTACCTTTGCCTGCAATAAAAAAAGCCCTAAAAGAATTAAGCTATAAGAGTGTTTTTGTCGCCCAGTTGTTTTATTGGTACAACTATCTTGATTTCCACATATCGTACTGGCTGGCAGGTTTGTTAAATAGGGAAAAGGTGCTGGTTTACCAAGTGGGAAAAGTTGGCTCCGGCACAATCAGAGATTCCCTAAACAGCCACGGATTTCATTCATATCATGTGCACTTTCTAACGCAAGAAGGTATAGAACAAGAAAAGAAATGGATTTCAGAGCAATGGGGATATTCCCGCCCCCGGATGCTAATGAATTCCATCCGGGTAAAGGAGTATCAGTATTTGCGCGACAAGATAAGCGCGAGAAATGCCTTGGAGGGAAAAAGGTGGAAAGTGGTTACCCTGGTGAGAGATCCCATTGCGATCGAAATCTCAGGTTTCTTTAACAGCCTGGAAGGCTTGTTTCCCAATCTAGTTCACCGTTATCAGGCCCGGGTGTTGGGGATTGACGAAATAATCGAGAGTTTTCTCAAAGAGTATGTAACCAACCCGGCTCAAATCGGCGATTACACTCTCAATTGGTTTGATCGTGAAATGAAGCCGGTGTTTGGCATTGATATATACTCAGATACTTTCCCAAAATCCAAAGGCTTCAAGATTTACAATGGGGCGCACGCAGACCTTTTGTTGTTGAAACTGGAAAAATTGAACGAGTGTGCGGCGGACGCATTCCAGGAATTTCTCGATATCGAAGATTTCCAATTGGTGAATGCTCATCTGGCAAGTGAGAAAGAATATCGGGATGTATATCAAGACTTTATGAACACGTTGGTTTTGCCAGATGTCTATATAGAAACCCTATACACATCCAAATACGCGCAACATTTCTATGGAGAAGATGAAATTGCAGCGTTTAAGGAAAAATGGTGCAAGCAGAAAATTGCGGCTGTTTGAGAGGTGTGTATTTCAAGAGGTGTCGAGATGACCACTATTAACGTCGAACATATCCTTGCGGGCAAGCAACTGATCGCGATCATTGCGCGTGGTACTTACAACCCGCCATCTACAGAATTTGTAACCCCAGCGGATACCAACTTCCAGGTTGGATTCATCAAGTACCCTGCGAATGGAATCATCCAACCCCATGTGCATAGGCCCATCGAGCGCCATATTGTCGGCACCAGCGAAGCGTTGGTGGTGCGTACCGGAAAAATGGAGGTCTCGCTGTACGACTGGGATCGAAAGTTGGTCGCGCAGCGAGTGCTGACGGCCGGTGATTTGCTGCTGCTCTTTGGCGCGGGCCACGGCTTCCGGATGCTGGAGGATACCGTGCTGCTGGAAGTCAAGCAAGGCCCGTATTCCGGCCTTGATGAGAAGGAGCGTTTTGAGCCATGATCGCGGTCAATGAGCCTTTATTGGGCGAAAATGAATTAGCCTACGTCACCGAGTGCATCCGCACCGGCTGGATCTCCTCGGCGGGTCATTTTATCGAGGAGTTCGAAGAGAAGTGGGCGGCTTATTGCGGCATGAAGTATGGCGTAGCCGTTAGCAATGGCACGACTGCCCTGGAGGTGGCGGTGGGCAGCCTTGGATTGCAGCCAGGCGATGAAGTGATCATGCCCTCTTTCACCATCATCTCTTGCGCACAGGCAATCGTTCACAACGGCGGGGTGCCGGTGCTGGTGGATGCGGAGCCGCGCACCTGGTGCATGGATGTACACCAGGTGGAAAGCAAGATCACAAACCGCACGCGAGCGATCATGCCTGTCCACATTTATGGGCATCCTGTGGATATGGATCCGCTGCTGGCGTTGGCCGAAAAATATCACCTAAAGATCATCGAGGATGCCGCCGAGGTACATGGCGCCGAGTATCTTTCTGGCCGCGATGGAAAAAATCCTGCCTGGAAACGCTGCGGCGGGATGGGGGAACTCAGCGCGTTCAGTTTCTACGCCAATAAACTCATCACCACCGGCGAGGGGGGGATGGTATTGACCAATGACGAGGGTTACGCCGAAAGAGCGCGCAGCCTGCGTAACCTGTGCTTTCGCCCTGAGCGGCGCTTTTACCATACAGAAATGGGAAACAACTACAGGCTGACCAATATGCAGGCGGCGCTGGGAGTGGCGCAGCTCGAACGCTTCCCTGAAATCGTGGCGAAGAAACGCTGGATGGGACAGGCCTACACCGAACGGTTAAAAGATATTCCCGGCATCCAGTTGCCGATCGAAGAGCCATGGGCGCGCCAGGTATATTGGATGTATGGCCTGGTATTGGATGAATCGCTGGATATGGACGCGGCAGAATGCGCCCGTCGCTTACAGGCTTTAGATGTCCAGACGCGGCCATTTTTCTTGGGGATGCACGAGCAGCCTGTTTTTCACAAAATGGGCTTGTTCGTCGGCGAACATTATCCCGTCGCAGAACACATTGCCAAGCAAGGGCTTTACCTTCCTTCAGGTTTGGCTTTGACAGAGGCCCAATTGGACCAAGTCTGTGATGCAGTCACACGGATACTCGTGAAATGAGCCTAATCCCGCGCAAGTTTTCCGGCAAATTCGGATAGGAAGTGTAGGTGTAGCGTGGCAAGGCAAATGATTGTAGAGGAATTCTTATCAGAAAAAGAGGCGCGCCCGGCGGCGACTTATTTCAGGCTGCGCCAATTGGCTATTGAATCCGCCCGGATTATTTTGCAGGACGAGGCAAAACTGGTCGAAGTCTCCTGCCCGGCTTGTGATGCGCGTGAGCGAACAGAGGCTTTTACCAACCACGGGTATCATTATCAGGAGTGTAGTTCATGCGGGACGCTCTACATCTCCCCTCGCCCCACATCCGAGGCGATGAAATGGTATCTTCTGCGATCTCCCCTGGCCGAGTTCCGCCGCAGCGAGGCTTTCCGGCAGGAATTACACGAATTTAGCCACGAGTTGGCGCAAAATCGTGCGGATTGGATTGTTTCCTTGAGCCACTCCGCCAGATTGGACGACCAGCTCGCAATCGTGGATGTCCAAGAACGCTACTCCCTTGTTCTTGCCAATCTGACGCGCTGCCTGTCAGTCCCCTTATCCGCAGTGACGCCGTTATGGGCGACCGGGAGCGAGCCTCTGGAACCACCCATCCACGTCATAGAAAACCTTATAGATTTGGATCATTCGCAGGCGCAACTCGTGACAGCTTTCGATGTAATCGAACATTTGACCGACCCGGCATCCTTTGTTCGGGATGTTCACCGTGCTCTAGCAGGTGGCGGATATTTTGCTTTGACAACACGAGCTGGAAGTGGTTTCGATATTCAAGCCTTATGGGATAAGTTGGATAACATCTTCCCTTTGGAACATACCAATTTGATTTCCACACAGGGAATGACCATGCTTTTGCAGCGAACGGGATTCGATGTTCTGGAAATGAGCACTCCCGGCCAGTTGGATGTTCAGGTGGTGACGCGCCTGCTGGGCCAGGACGAAACCATGGCCGGCCAACGCTTGCTGCGTCTGCTGACATTGACAGGAGGGGAGGATGCGCGTCGGGAGCTGCAGCATTTCCTCCAAAAGTATTTGTTGAGTTCTTTTATGCGTGTTGTGGCTTGCAAACGCTGAAGCCTGCCCCTCACGCCCATAGGAGTAAACAAGTGTCAGGACTTACCGACTACTATCGCCAGGCTAAAGATACTCAGAGCTACGTTGCCAATTATATAAAATACCTGTCTGAGATCCTGGAACAACTGGATGTAAGCGTTATCGAGAAGATCATCAAGACGCTCGTGGAAGCGGCCGAGCGTGGCAGCACGATCTACCTGCTGGGGAATGGGGGCAGTGCTGCGACTGCTTCCCACATGGCAAATGACCTCGCGGTTGGCGCCTGGATGGCAGATTATCCTCCTTTCCGCGTGGTCAGCCTGACCGACAATGTAGCCATCATGACGGCAATTGCAAATGACACAGATTATTCGCACCTTTTTGTAAGTCAACTCCGCAATTTGTTGCTCGCCCAGGATATCGTGCTGGCCCTCTCTGTGAGCGGAAATTCGAAGAATGTGTTGGAAGCGGTGCGCTTTGCTGCCCGGCGTGGCGCGATCACCATCGGATGTAGCGGGTTTGGTGGCGGGGAATTGAAGAATTTGACAGACATTCACCTGGAGGTGCCTTCGCTGCCTGGGGAGTATGGCCCGGTCGAGGATGTGATGATGATCCTGGATCACATCATCCATTCCTACTTATTGCTTTCCCGCACTGGCGTATTGAAACGCAGCCATGCTGAATGACACATCACCTTACCGAGATGCCCAACCGCTGCGGGTGGGTATCATCGGCATGGGCAAGATGGGACAAATTCGGGCCGGGGTTGTTGCCTCCCGCCCCGATTTGAACCTCTGCGCGGTCTGCGACGTTGACCCGGAAAAAGCGAGGAGTTACCCGCAGGCTGAGTTCTATCCAGACTATCATCGCCTGCTCCGCGCGGATTTGGATATTGTTTTCGTTTGCACGTACAACAATGTCACCCCCAATGCTGTCACCGAGGCATTGGATCAGGGCAAACACGTATTCTGCGAGAAACCGCCCGGCAGTTCGGTGGCAGATGTGGAGCGCATGATCGCCGCCGAAAAACGCAACCCTTCTTTAAAGCTTCAATTTGGCTTCAACCATCGCTATCACTATGCGGTGAGGGAAGCCAAATCAGTGATCGAAAGTGAGCGGTATGGTAAAATCCTTTGGATGCGCGGCGTATACGGCAAGAGCGGAGGCATTACGTTCGAGAACTCGTGGCGCAGCAATGCCCACCTTGCCGGCGGCGGCATCCTGCTGGATCAGGGCATCCACATGCTCGATCTGTTCCGCTTCCTTTCGGGCGGTGATTTTACGCACGTCCAGAGTGTGATCACTACGGCTTTTTGGAATATCCCGCTCGAGGATAATGCTTTTGCCATTTTGTTCAATGAGCAGGGTCAAGTGGCCACGATCCATTCTTCCGCCACGCAATGGAAACATCGCTTTTCTTTGGAGATCTGCCTGGAAGGGGGCTATATCAATCTAAATGGGATCCTCTCTTCGACGCGCAGCTATGGCGACGAGTCGCTCACATACGCCCGGAGGCAGTTCGAAGACGAATCTTTCGCCTTTGGGAAGCCGCGCGAAGAGACCGTTTTTTTCGACCGCGACGATTCATGGTTCTTAGAGGTGGCTGATTTTCTCAAAGCGATCCGTGAGCAAAGGCCGATCCTCTCCGAGAGTTCGAATGATGCTCTTAAGGTCATGCAACTCATTGAGCAGATCTACACCACAGGAATAAGGATTTGAAAAATTATCAGAGGCGAGACTATGACATGGCCTAATTTCCTGATTATTGGCGCACCTAAAGCTGGTACGACCGGAATGTACGATACCCTCATACAACACCCGCAGATCTACATGAGTCCTGTCAAGGAGCCAGAATTCTTTGCTCTCGAGGGAGACCCGCTAAACTTCTGTGGCCCAGGAGACGAACAATTTAAACGTTATTATGTGACAGAACGGGCACAGTATATAAAGTTGTTCGATGCAGTCCTTGATCAAACTGCAATTGGTGAAGCATCTCCTGCATACCTTTCATTAAGCGAAATTGCATCGCGAAGAATCCAGCATTACGTGCCGCATGCAAGACTCATCGCAATTCTAAGGCAGCCCGCTGACCGTGCGTACTCGCACTATGCTATGCATGTAGCTGAACAGCGCGAACCGTTGAGCTTTACTCAAGCTCTTGCTGCTGAAGAAGAACGCCTGCGAATGAATTGGAAGGAGAGTTGGGCCTATCGAAGGTTAGGCTTTTACCATCACCTTCTCCAACCATACTATGAACGTTTCCCTTCTGAGCAGATTCGAATCTATCTGTATGATGACTGGAAGAAAAAACCGTTGGAAGTCTTGCAGAGCATTTTCCGTTTTCTTCAAGTAGATGACACATTTATCCCTGAAGTCGTCATTAGCAATGTAAATATGCTGCCCCGTTCTCGCGTCATCCAGGGATTACTCGCCCCTACCTCACGCCTCAAGAAATGGCTTAAGCCGTTATTGCCTATCCGAATGTCTAAGTCAATAGGCTCTGGTTTGCGTTCATTCAACAAGGTTTCCTCTCCCCCTATTGACCCTGAAATTCGCCGTAAACTGACCGAGGATTACCGCGAGGATATATTGAGACTCCAAGACTTGATCAATCGGGATCTTTCAAGCTGGTTGACTACATGAAGAACTTGACTCTTATGAAGCCAACGCAAACCAAACCAGAGAAGCTACGCCGTGTAGTGTATACACCTGAATCACAACTGCGTCACCCCATCAGGCTGTTTCGCCTGATGCTGCATGATCTCATAGCCTCTCGCGAATTGGCTTGGCGGTTCTTCATCCGCAATTTGAGCGCCATGTATCGCCAAACACTGCTTGGTTATGCTTGGGCCTTCCTGCCTCCCATTGCAACCACTTTGACGTTCGTTTTTCTCAACGCCAATAAGATCTTTCAAGTAAGCGAAACAACAATACCTTACCCGGCTTATGTTATGGTAGGCACTTTACTCTGGCAAGTATTCATAGATGCGTTGAACAGCCCGATCAAATTGTTGGGTTCTGCCAGAACCATGCTTGCCAAGGTGAATTTTCCCAGGGAAGCCTTAATCCTGGCGGGAGTGGGCGAAGTCGTGTTCAATTTCCTGATCCGCCTCATTCTATTGGTGATCGTGTTTGTGTGGTATCAAGTCAAGCTACCGGTTACAGCATGGGCGGCCCCGCTTGGCATACTGATGCTGATCGCGATGGGATTGATGATCGGTATTCTATTGGCGCCTTTGTCTGTGCTTTACCAGGATGTCGAGAAAGGCCTGGCAGTGTTTCTCGGCATGTGGCTGCTGGTGACCCCGGTGGCATACCCACTTTCAACAAAAGGTTTGGTAGGGCGTGTGGCGCAATTGAATCCGGTCAGCCCTCTCATCGTGGGGACGCGCGATCTGCTCACCATTGGCACGCTTTCCCAGCCAGGCAGCTTCCTGTGGACCGGCGGTATCACGCTCGGCCTGTTGCTGCTCGGCTGGCTGATCTATCGCCTCGCCATGCCGCATTTGATCCAGCGTATGACCGCTTCGTAGGGCAGCGAAAAGGTCGGCATAATTATGAGCAAAGATGTTTTAGTCACTGTCGAGAACGTCTCGAAGAAATTCTGCCGCGATCTAAAGCGTTCTCTCTGGTACGGCGTCAAGGATGTCGGCAGCGAGTTGCTCGGTTCGAGGCATTCGCGACCGTCTTTACGCAAAGGTGAATTTTGGGCGTTGAACGACGTGTCCTTCGAGCTAAAACGCGGGGAATGCTTGGGATTGATCGGCAGCAATGGGGCGGGGAAAAGCACACTCTTGAAAATCCTGAACGGCTTGATGCCGCCGGATCGCGGACGCATTACGATGGCTGGGAGCATCGGCGCCTTGATCGAGCTGAATGCTGGCTTCAACCCCATCCTCACCGGGCGGGAAAATATCTATATCAATGCTTCGATCATGGGTGTGCCGAAGAAACGCGTGAACCAGATACTGGATGAGATCGTTGACTTCAGCGGGTTGGAAAATTTCATTGACACTCCTGTGCAGTATTACAGCTCGGGCATGAAGGTGCGGCTGGGGTTCGCCTCTTCGACCCTGGTCATCGAACCGGATATCCTATTACTGGACGAAGTTCTGGCAGTGGGAGATGCCCGCTTTCGCGCCAAATGCTATAACCGGATAGGGCAACTGCGCGAACACGCCGCAGTGGTTTTTGTCTCGCATACCATGGAACAGATTGCCCACATTTGTGATGTAACTTTGTTCCTGGAAAAAGGCAATATGGCGCATTTTGGCTCTGTATCCGAGGGGATTCAAAAATACTTCAAGACCGCTTCCGATACCGACGCCGAAAAGGATGCATTCGAGACGATCGAGTATCCGCTAAAGTCGGCGCAGCTTTGTTTCGATCGCCTGGAAATTCGTTACGGGGATACAATTAATCTGGTGGCGGAGTTCGAAAATCATCAGGCGATGCCAGGGGCGTTGGTGAGGATACCTCTCTATGATGCAAACGGAGTTGGCGTAGCTGAATGGGACAGCCAAAGAGTTGGAAAGGTGATTGACCTTGAGCAGGGGCGCAATGTTGTCCATATCTCACTTGGCCCACTTTGTCTGAAGCGCGGGTTATATAAAGTCGGTTTTGTACTGAATGATGCTACAGGCATCCGCCTCCCCTACTGGTCTTTCAAGCAACACGTAATTTCGATGGATGGACCGGTGCACGGTATTGCGCCTTATCAATTACCTTAATTTTAGCCAGTTCATTTACCTTGACAAGGAAACACCCAAGACCTTTCGGGTTGGCTGAACACTTGAAAAATGTTTCATCGAAAAAAGACTATCAATTTTTCAGACCCTCTACAGGGCAGAAAATACCTCTTACTCCTACAGGAAGATCCTCTCTCAGGGATACGCTTTATTCCTGATTTGAAATTGGGGCCGAGAGTTCTCGGTTTTACCTTCGATACCAATTCGCTGGGATTGAGGGGGCCATCTTCTGTCGAGGGGAAAGGTGTTATCTTTGGAACATCTTTTGCCACCGGGATGTCGGTAGGAAATGGTTGTAACTGGTATGAGCTTTGTCTAAATAATTCAGAATGGTTGAATTTGGGACTACCAATAGGGCTTGCCCAAATGGAGGCCTTATTTAGGCACTATTATAGAGGCAGCTCAGAAATCGCTCTTGTTCTCTATCACCCCAATTATTGGAGGATCTTGAAACGTTGGTCTGAATCAAAAGAGTCTTATTTCGCTGCATGGAGGTGGGAAACCGATTTTTGGCGATGCTTGAGATTAAAAATCAGGAAAGGATATAGAGCCTCCAAAAATCTTTCACAAGGGAAAGAGATATTGTTCAAATATCGAGGATTTTTTTATCGGATAGACTGCCAATACTCTGAATTTAATTTTCCCAATAACCAGCTATTGGTCTTGGATGGCTTGAGAATTCTAGAGCGAATGCTTGCGGGTTTTACAAGGGTGCTGTTTATTCGCGTTCCGATAAAACAAGAGCTTGTGCCTGATTCCGAGAAGAATGAACTTTTACGAAGCACTTTACTAAGTTATGATTATGGTTGGAACCTGACAAAAGAATTCTTAGGCAAAACAAACAGCCGGATTGAATTTTTTGAACCGCACATATTCGATCTTTCAGACTACCATCCTCAGGATACTCATTGGCATGAAGGTGGGAATATTAAATTCGCAGATTATGTTCGAGGATTGCTAGGAAAGTAGCTTCTGTGTGGAATTGATTGTCAAGGCATATGAATATAAATAACATAGCAATGATCCCAGCTCGAATGGGCAGCCAGCGGCTAAAGCAAAAAAACCTGCGCGAATTAGCCGGGCAGCCGTTGATTGTTCATGCCATTCGGAAGTGCCTGGTGTGCGGTATCTTTGACCAGATCTGGGTCAACTCGGAGCATCCGAAATTCGGCGAGATCGCCGCCCGCGAAGGAGTCCGCTTTCACCAGCGGCCAGCCGAGCTTGCCAGCAATACAGCCACCAGCGAAGATTTCGTTTATGAGTTCCTTAAAGCCCACCCATGTGATTTCTTGTTCCAGGTTCACAGCATCGCGCCATTGTTGACCGCTGAACAGGTCGCGGCGTTCGTGCGTTCGATGCTGCAAAGCAATTACGATGTACAGTTGAGCGCAGTCTATGAGCAAATCGAGTGCGCATTGGATGGCAAGCCGGTCAATTTCAGTTACGACCGGAAAACGAACTCCCAGGAATTGCTCCCCGTGCAGCGTGTGACCTGGAGCATTACCGGTTGGCGCTCGGCCACATATATTGTTGCCTACGAAGCCGGCCAATGCGCCACGTATGCCGGACGCGTGGGTTATTTTTCGATCGATCGCGCCGCGGGACATATTATCAAGACGGAGGCCGATCTACAATTTGCCGAAGCGCTGTGGCCCCTGGTGACAAAACAGTATGGCAAAAGTCTTTAGTTCGGTTTTTGGAGGTCTGTGTATTCTATGAGCTATCGAGTAGCGATTGGCCCATCTTCCTTTGCTGAAGAAGATAAGACGCCTCGAACATTATTGGAGGCGGCTGGCGTTGAAGTAATCCCCAACCCCTATGGCCGGCGATTGGATGAGGCGGAGATCATTGCCCTGTTGAACAACGTGGATGGCTTGATTGCCGGACTTGAGCCGCTCAACCGCCGTGTGTTGGCTTCTGCCCCCCGGCTAAAGGCGCTCGCCCGCGTTGGCGTTGGCATGTCCAATGTAGACCTCGCAGCGGCCAAAGAGCTGGGCATCAAGGTTTCGAATACTCCCGAAGGGCCTACAGAGTCGGTCGCGGAGATGACACTGGCTGCCTTGCTTGCCCTCGCGCGCCAACTCATCCCTTCCAACACAGCCTTGCACGCCGGCAAGTGGTTAAAAATCATCGGCTTTGGCCTGTGCGGCATCCGCGTCCTGTTGATCGGTTATGGGCGCATTGGCCGGCGGGTCGGACAGTTGCTGCACTTTATGGGGGCAGAAGTGCTGGTCGATGATCCATATATCGAGACTGATTCATTGGAAGGATGGGAGCAAAAAGTATCACTCGAGGAAGGGCTGCGCAGCGCGCAGGTGATCTCGCTCCATGCTGCCGGCTCCAAAGAGTTGTTGGGCACGGAGGAATTCAAGAAGATGACAGAAGGCGTCATTCTGCTCAACTCGGCGCGGGGGGAGCTCGTGAATGAAGATGCGTTGATCCAAGCCCTGGATTCGGGTAAGGTCGGCGCGGCCTGGTTCGATGCCTTCTGGAAAGAACCATATCAAGGACGGCTGACCGGATACGAGCAGGTTCTATTGACGCCTCATGCAGGTACTTATACTCGCCAATGCCGGCTTTCGATGGAAGTCTCTGCTGTGCGGAATCTGTTGCGCGATTTGGGGATCACAGCGTGAAGTGGCAAAGTGAACTGGAGTTGGCGCACACGGCCGCGCAACGGGCCGGCGAGCTTCTCTTGAACTTGAGCAAGGAGCCGCTCGAAGTCTTGAGTACGGCGGGACGCGACCTCAAGCTGGGCGCAGATCGCCAGTCCGAAAAGTTGATCCTGCAAATCCTTCGAGAAGGCAGTTCGTATCCGATACTCTCGGAAGAGACCGGCGCGCATGGGGCCTTCGATGACCGCGCTCCGTTCTGGATCGTTGACCCGCTGGATGGAACGCTCAATTTCGGCCGGGGGTTGCCGCTCTCGTGTATCTCAATTGCCTTATGGCAAGAGGCGCAGCCAATCCTGGGTGTGGTCTACGATTTCAACCACGGCGAGTCGTTCTCGGGGTTGGTCGGCGAGGGCGCTTGGCTGAACCAGGACCCCATCGCGGTCTCGCAAGTAAGCCGTCCGCAAGATGCGATTTTGGCTACGGGTTTCCCGGTCAACCGCGACTTTGCTTCTGAATCCTTGAAAAAGTTCCTGGCGCAAGTCCAGGCTTTCAAGAAAATCCGCTTGCTCGGCTCTGCAGCGCTTTCACTGGCGTATCTTGCTTGCGGCCGCGTGGACGCCTACAGCGAAGAAGATATTATGTTCTGGGACGTGGCTGCCGGCATTGCTCTTGTGCAGGCGGCCGGAGGTTGGGTCTCCTCCGTTGCCTCTGAACGAAAAAACTGGGCACGCACCGTTGCGTGCGCTGCCCGGCGTTCTATTTTTGAAACAGGGTAGCTACTTGAAGAAAGCCTTTTCAGTGATTGGCCGTTGGGTGGTTAAAAAAATAATTCATCCTGTCTTTCACCGGCTGGACCACCCAGACTATGTTTGTTATTATCCGGCTTTTCAGCGCCGGGAGGATTTGATCAACCATTACTTCCGCGCCCGCTGGTATTTGCCAGCTTATCCGCAAGCGTGCAAACGAGTAACAATGGTCAAGGATTTTTCCGGCGATAATCCCCAACCTGGAGAGAGGCCTGCCTACATGGGCCAATCAACCGGTTCAGGGGATCATATTGTCTTTTATGGTAAACTAAATCTATGGAGCGCTCTCTTGCAGGCGCGACATATTCTCTTTTGGCAACCAACAATCAAGGCGCTTGATTGGCTATTCCGTTTGGCGGGGAAACGGGTTTATTACGTGGCAACGGAGGCTGTCGACGCGAGGGAATACACGAGCTATGCAAAGATATTGTGGAATATGTTGCCGGAGCATGAGCGCGAAGCCATCGTTTTGGAAAGTAAAACGCGGTTTCTAAATTACGTGGATGGATTAGAAAAGTTTAGGTATGCGCGTGCTTATGTTTTCGGTACGGGACCGACACTGGAAGAGGCCTACGATTTCGATTTTAGTGATGGCTTTCGATTGGTCTGTAATTCTATTGTTGCTAATCCAAAGCTCCTCAATCACATACAGCCTCATTTTATCGCCGCAATTGATGAGGTGAGCCATCTCGGGATTTCACGTTACGCCGAAAAATTTCGCGCTGATCTAGTGGAAGTGCTCCGTTCCAGAAATATGCTGTTTGTTACCATCGCTCAGAATGGGTTTATTTTGGTCGCGAATCATCCTGAACTGCGCAATAAGACCGTGCTAATCCCCTGCCAAACGATGCCCCCTAACTATAACTTGTTACAAGACTTCAGATTGCCTGGTTTTGTAAGCGTGTTATCGAGTACGATGCTTCCAATCGCCACAACCCTGGCGAAGGATATACGCTTTTTAGGATGCGATGGCAAGAGCAAAGTTCGCAATAACGAAGATTTTTGGGCGCATGGGAAAGAGGCGCAATACCAGGTAGAATTGGTGAATAGTGGGCATTTGTGTCACCCCACTTTCGATCTTCATCGCCAGGCAGTGACTTATGACCAATACAACGATGAGTTAGCTTCGATCATCCTGCGCGGCGAGCAGGAATATGAAATGAAGTTCGGCTGTTTGCGCCCGTCAAACACGCCGGTGCTTAGAGAACGGTTGATTCGTTGAAAGACTTCACCAGATGACAGCGTTACCCTTTGTGTCTGTGATTATTCCTACTTACAACAGGGGAAATTTACTTCCTTTGACCATTGAGAGCTTTTTGGCGCAGAGCTACCCGCCGGATAGATACGAGATCCTTATTTCAAACAACAAATCAACAGATAACACTCAAATATTGGTGGACCAATATTGTAAAAAGCATCCGATGATCAAGAGTCTTTACGAGGACAGGCAGGGAGTTCATTATGCCCGGAACAGTGCTGCCAAAATCGCGCGGGGAGATATTCTATACTTTACAGACGACGACATGGTTGCGGACAGAAATTTGCTCGAAGAACTAATCAAGGTGTTTGAACTGGATTCTGGGATTGGAACAGCGACAGGATTGATCATCGGCAAATTCGATAGCGAACCGCCAGCATGGGTGAAAAAGAATATGAGTAGTCAGTTAAGCCTTACTGTTGACTGGCTAACGCAAATAGATTTACTTGTATCCAGGGGGAACTTCGATGTGGCTAGTTGCCATCAGGCGATTCGGAGAGACGCGTTCTTTGAGGGGGGGGGGTTCAATCCTGAAAATACTGCCGGTATTTGGATAGGTGACGGAGAGGTTGGGCTTAACATCAGGTTGAGGAAGCTGGGCTATAAGTATGCTTATACCTCAAGATCGGTAATTTATCATTTAATCCCGGCAAGCAGAACCACATTTCGCTATCTTCTTTCAAGGGTCGCGAATCAGGCATTCTCCGATTCCTGTACAGCTTACAGGGAGCATAAGAACAAGAAAATGATCATTCCAAACATGGTAAAAAGAACCACTGTTTTGTTCCCGACCAGATTAGTAAGCACCACGGGGCGCGTCGCGACAGGAAAGCTTTCCTGGCGCTTCATTCCAGCTCTATTGGTGTATTACTATAAAAGGAGCATCTACGATTGGAAGTTATATCGGAACGAGAAATTTAGAAAAACCGTTGAAATAGACGACTGGCTAACCAATGAGCCAGTTATTAAATTCTAAGTTAAAGATGGTCGCCACACATACTACTTGCCACCCTGGCACACCAGGGGAGGCGCATCCTTGAGCAAATTACCTGTGAGTCCTCATGAGTCGTCACTTTACCTTCGACAAGTTCATTCCTAACCTGATAAGATCCCGGTTCTTTATCGGCCTGGTGATAATTACTGCATCCGCCGCGGCGGGCTACTTTGGCAAACGCTTTCCACCCAGGCTGCTGATAACCGTGCTTTCTGCGCTTGAGATTCCTTTGATCGCTTATGTCTTTGGCATCAGCTTTGTTACATTCCTATACATTTACGCAGCGCTGGTTTGGTTGCCTGCGGGGTTCAACTACTTCTTCTTGAATCCTGTTTTGCTTCAGGCCAAGCTGCCAGAGGTGGGGTTGTATTTTGGATTAGGGCTGCTGCTGATCGGTACCTTGAGCCGCAGAGGGGATCGCGCCAGGCAGGTTTTCTCCGCGCCGTACTTGTCGCTTCTGATTGGGTTTACCTTAGGAGGGATCATAGCTTTCTTGAGCGGCCCAGGCAGTAAAGGTCCGGAAGCCTTTATCTATCTACGCCGCGCAGCGATCTATAACCTGGCGATCTATATGGTCATCGTCACCCTCTTGCGGAAGCCCGCCCAAGGAATAACCTTACTGAAAATGTTAGTGGTCGGCGGTACGGTGGCGGGGATCTATCTTTCGTTCCAAATCGGCGGTGTGTGGGATCCTCTCGCCCGTTTTCAGCTCGGAAGAGCAGCAAGTTACACGCTCATTGGAGAGACCGAAGCATCCACGATTTTCGTCCAAGTGGCAACTTATCTCTCCACCCTTCTCCCGATAGCAATCGCACTGGCGTTTCACAGCCGACGGCGTTCGGAGGTGGTGTTATTCGGCTTCCTCGCGCTTTTACTCGGCCTGATGCTATTTGTATCCGAAGGGAGAGGCGGTTGGATTGCCGGTACAGTGAGCGGGTTATTGGTCGTAGGGTTGAACGCCAGGTTGCGAAAAGTCAAGATCTGGAGACCAGTGTTGATTGCTATATTGGTCCTCGTTGCTGCATCCGCGCTGGTGAGTAGTGGCATTTTGGGGGAGACATTCTTCAATCGTCTTTACACCTTTGCCTCGCTCCAGACTGACAGCAGCCTTATTGTGCGACTTCAGTTATGGCAGAGGGATTTGGAGCTTATTTTGCAGAATCCGTTTGGGGTAGGCTTCTTTTACAATCTTGAGGTTTTTCGCCGCTCGGCGCACAACGAGTTCCTACAACTGACCTTGGGGAGCGGCATCCTGGGCTTGCTTTGCATCCTGGCATTTTTCATGGGGGTTGTAAGAAAATTTATCCGCGGCCTGCAAGATCCAGACAACGATATCCAGTCTCTTTGTATCGCTGCACTGGGCGTCATGGTCGCGCTATTCATCAACGGTATCCCGGATAACCCCTCGACCAATAGTACTTGGACCTGGCCGGTCATCTGGATCACGATTGCTACAACCATTGGCGTTCTACACGCGCAGCAAACGAAAGCCGAACAAATCAGCCCGCAGGTAAATGACAAAATCTCGTAAAGGCAATTTCCAACGCTGTCTGGTCGAGCCAATTGTGCGGAGATGGATAGCGTGTGCCGCATTGCTTGGAATGCTGCTTTGGCAACTCCCTGCTTTGGGGCGTACTCTGGCAATAAACATTGGAAAACATTATCAATCTGCAGCGTCACTGAATGTTTCCCGGAGAGAAGTTGATGCCAGATTGGCTTTGAAGATTTTTCAGAGCGTCTTGGAAAAAGACCCCTTACAATTGTCGGCTCTAAACGGGCTTGCGCAGATGAGTTTTATCACAGGGGATTTGAAGACAACCAAAAAAGTGTTGGGGGAAGCGCCAATGGCTGGCACGCGACGAGGGCTGTTGAGCTGGCAAGGCGTCGCGAAATTGGCATTGGATCAAGGCAATATTGACCTGGCGTTGGAATGCTGGGAACAAGGTGGGGTTCTATTTCAACCAGGTAGCTTGGCTGTGGTTACGAGAATTGCCAATACATTCTGGGATAACGGCAATCCAGAATTAGCTCAACGGTTATATCTGGTGGCGCTTGGCTTACAGGGGAAACGGGCTGAAGACTATCGTTCGTTGGGTAATGTCTTCGAAACTCGCAGCGGGGATTATCTTTCCGCCAGCCGGATGTTCGAAAAAGTTGTACAGCTTGAACCAAACTCGGCGGTTGATTGGCAGCACCTGGCAAGATTGTATGAGAAGACAGGGCAGTGGGATGAGGCGCTTGAAGCCGCCGCGACCGCGCTTTCGCTCCAACCCAACTTCGATACAGCAATGTATGAAATCGGTTTGGTATTGAGTGTTCAAGGGCGGCAAGATGAGGCGGTATCGAAGCTGGAAAACTATCTAAAAATTTATCCGCACAGCCCGGCTGTTTTGACCCTCTTGGGATCTTTCTACCTTCAAGAAGGACAATCGAGCCGGGCGGAAGATTCCTTGAACAAGGCGCTTCAGTTCGTCTCCAAGGGAAGCATGCTGGAAGCATGGATTCAGAGTTTACTAGGCAAGGTTGCATTGCAAAACGGCGATTATCCCCTGGCGGCGCAGTGGGTTGAAAGAGCTGTAGAGGTTACGCCGGAGAATGTAAGCTATCTCATACAATTGGGGGATTTGTACACGCTTATGCACCAGACAAACAAAGCGAGGGGCATTTACCAGCAAGCAATGAATATGTCTCCAACCTCGGCTCAAATTGCGCACATTCAACAACAACTTAACAAGTTAAATTCTCCGTAAACGTGATAATTAAGTAAGGAGACCAAGTGAAACATCGTGTTGGATTGATCCACCCCAAAGGAAGCATGGACACCTTGCCCTGCCTGACGAGTGCTGTGGTTCAGCTTGCACAATCAGGTTATGGGGTTGACGTTTTTTTGGTGCCCGAGGAGCGCTGCATCTTGCCCAATTTTGGCGCTCTGGATGTACGGATTGTGACGCTCGGCTCTACAAGCCAAAGCGCTCCTAAAAAAGTAAGAAACTACAATCTCATCTCTTTTGTACCCAGCATTATTGGAATCTATCGCCAGGAATCTCCTGTGGCTTTGATTGGAGTGGATCCATTTGGGTTGATGATGGCCTCACTGGCTGCTGGCTTTCTGAGATGTCCGGTCATTTACTACTCTTTGGAAGTAATGGTTTCCAGTGAAATCCGGAAACTGCGCCAGCGCGTGGTCAAGTTCGCCGAACGGTTTTTCAGCCGCCGGGCGGCGTTTTCCATCATTCAAGACACCGATCGCGCCGCGTTGCTTTCCGCTGAGAACGGGATTCCACTTTCGCAGATCGTCTGCGTGCCCAATTCGCCCCTGCGTAAAGCCGAGTTGTTGCGTACGCACTACCTGCGGGATAAATTAGGCATTCCTGCCGGCAAACGCATTGCACTTTGCGCAGGCAACCTTGCGTCCTACACGCAGTCTTTGGAACTGGCTCGTTCCGCCCATACCTGGCCAGAAGAATGGGCATTAGTTTTACATAATCGTCAAAAGTTCGAGGACGATGCCTATGGGCAAGCGATCATGCAGTTGGCAGATAGGCGTCACGTATTTCTCTCCACCGAACAAGTCCCATTCGACTTTTTACCGGACCTAATCGCATCAGCCGATATCGGCGTTGCACTCTATTATGCACCCTTCGATTCTCCTGATAGAGGCGCAAACATCATTCACATGGGATTGTCATCAGGCAAGCTCGCCACCTATTTACAGGTCGGGCTGCCGGTGATCGTCAGCGACCTACCCACGTTACGTTTTATCGAGAATTACGGCTGCGGCCTGTTGGTGTCCAATGCTGAGGCTGTCGTCCCGGCAATCAGGCGCGTGCTCGGTGACTATGATACTTTTGCGGCCAATGCCATCCGCTGCTATCAGGAATTGTACGATTTTGCCTCCAAGTTCAATGAAGTTCTAAGACGCCTGGAAACACTCACTGCGAAAAAATGAGTTCTGAGCCGACAGAGATAACAGTACTGGTTTTAGTTGATGCCCTCAGGCATGATTATCTGACGGAAGAAGATGCGCCTTTTTTATATGAATTGGCGCGTGGGGGATTGTATGGTTCCCTTATTCCCACGTTTGGTTTCGACCCGGATGCCGCTCACTTTGCAGGCCTTTTTCCCGATGAAGGTGAGAGCGGCGCACATTACTGGTTCGATCCAGCTCATTCGCCCTTTGGCTTTACGAAATTCTTTCCGGCATTGTTGGATACGCTGCCAGAGTGGCCGCAGCGTGTAGGGCATAAACTAATACAGTGGATGGTTCAGCGCACCTCCAAGAATATGGTGCTGCACAACCAGGCTTCAACGGCTCTTGTCCCATTCCGGTTTCTTCATTACTTCGATTTTTCGCAAAAACGATTGCCGTTCGAGGCGGGATTCGCACCCCGCCAGACGATCTTCGATTTACTGGAAGAGGCAGGAAAGGGTTGGTTCTTTCATGCCAACCCCTTGCATCGCGTAAATTCAGCCGCTGTTCTTGCCAGGGTAAAGGATGAGGTGAAACCGCCATGCGCTTTTGCTTATCTGCTCATCGGCGACCTGGATCACGCCGGGCATGACTTCGGGCCGGCTTCTGCTGAGCGCAAAGCGGTGCTGCGCCAGGTGGATGCTTGTTTGCGAGAAATTCATCGAGAGGTCAGCAAACGGTTCGAAGTTGTGAATTGGATCTTGTTCGGTGATCACGGCATGGTTGAGGTAAAAAGCATTACGGATGTATGGGGGGCATTGTTTGGCGCAAAGCTCAAAATCGGCAAAGATTATGTCTTTTTCCTTGACTCCACCATGGCCCGCTTCTGGTTCTTCAACGAGGTAGCGAAGGCGCAGGTTACTTCGGCTCTGGCAAGTGTGAAGGGCGGCAGATTGCTCACACAGGAAGATTTGGATCATTATCATTTGAACTTTTCCCACAATCGCTTTGGCGATCTGTTTTTCCTGGCCGACCCCGGGGTGCTTATCTCGCCAAATTTTTTCCAGGGCAAGCGCATGGTGAAAGGTATGCACGGCTACGCACCAGAATTTCCCGATCATCAAGCGGCGGTTATTATCAATTCCCCCCATGTTCCTCCCTCTGGGAGGCTCGCGGCGCCAGTGGACATGCGTCAGCTTTTCCCCACGGTTTTGAAGTTCCTTGGGCTGAATCTGCCCGCCACTTGCAGGCTAGAAAGCATCGTGTAGGATACAAGCTCACAGGATCACGCTTGTCATGGGAAGATATACCATTCTAGATGATCCCGCTGCTGACGCTGCCGTACAGGAGGTTCTCGATCGGGTCTGTGGCGATGTGATCCGGTTGCTGGGGAACGAGTTGCAAGCAATTGTTCTAATTGGAGGCTATGGACGCGGCGAAGGTGGGGCTTACCGGATCGGCGCCGATTATTGCCTGGTCAACGATCTCGATCTCCTGGCTTTTACAAAGAGTATATTCCGGGCAGAGAGAGAGGATAAGGAACGCCTTGAACATCTTGTCGGCGAGTGGCTGGCAAATGGGCGAGGTTTAAAAGGCATTGATGTCGAATTGACGCAACTCTGGCGTTATCTTTTTTTTGCGCCGAATACAGTCGGCACCTACGAGATCGCCAATGGACATCAGGTCATCTATGGGGACTTAAATTTCAAGAAGGCACTGCCCAGGTTGGATCCCAAGCGCTTGCCGACCTATGAGGGGGCTAATTATTTCCGGAATCGCGGCAGCGCCTTGTTGATCCCCGCGCTGTACTTCCTGACCAATGGGTTGCAAGATGCTGGAAAGAGGGAAAACTTCCAAATCGAAGTGCAAAAAGCCTGCCAGGCAATGGGCGATGCCTGCCTGCTGATGTTGGGGCAATATCACTTTTCATATCGTGAAAGGTTGCAGCGTTTCCGGCAGATCAAGCCAGAGGCTCTGGGCATCCCTCCCTCCTTATTCGAGAAGGTCACTCCGCTCTATGAATGGGGTATGATCCGTAAACTATCCCCCAGCTTCGAGTGGCCGGGGGATAAACAAATGGTGACCAAGTGGTTCGAGGTTCGAGAAGTCTTTGGTGATTTCTTTCTCTGGTACGAATCTGAGCGCCTAGGACACCGCTTCAAAGGATGGGACGAATATGCAAACTTTGTCTGGCAGCATGGCGCAGGTGAGCCTACGTCTCTGCGGCAAAGAGCAGCTCTATGGTCCGCCTTCTCGTTTTTCCGGCGAAAAGGCAGAGGGTCTGCCCCCTTATCTCCCATCGGTCGTTCCCGACTTTGCCTGGCCGTGATGCCGTTATTATTATTTTCGTTGAAGCCTGATTTCACGGTAGAGTCGCCCCCGCTTGCACATGCGGCCAAGCTGATGGGACAAACGGTTCCTGGAGCAGATTTGTCGGTGTGGAAGAAGGTGGCGGAAACGTTCTTGCGCACTTTCTATCCCACCGCTGTTGTAACGGATGCATTGGCGCCATTACATGAATCTGCTGTTTCCCATTAGTACGGTTGGATGCCACTGCTGAAAAGAGAGCCAGGAGCTAATTCATGCCCATTTATCCAAAAATTTCTGTTGTAACCCCTTCCTACAACCGCAAAACCTATCTGGAAAAAACCATCCTCAGCGTTTTGGAACAGAACTATCCGAACCTGGAGTACATCGTCATGGATGGAGGCTCGACAGACGGTTCGGTTGAGGTCATCAAGAAATACGCCGACCGGCTGGCCTATTGGGTGAGCGAACCTGACAAAGGACAATCAGACGCCCTCAACAAAGGCTTCCAAAAGGCTACTGGAGATATCCTCGCCGAATTGGATACAGATGATCTTTACTTGCCGGGTACCCTGCACACGATCGCAGAATATTTCGCCAAGCACCCGGATGTCGAGTTTGTCTATGGCGACCTTGTAGTTATTGACGAAGAGGGCAGGCAGATTTTAACGAAGAAGACGATCCCTTATGATTATAAGTCGCAGCTATATGGCGGAAGTGTGGTACCTCAACCTTCATCCTTTTGGCGGGGAAGCGTTTTCGAAAAGGCTGGGCGCTTCGATGTGGACTTGCATTACAACATGGATGTGGAATTCTTCACCCGCTGCGGCGCAAAAGGGGTCAAGTTCGGTCATCTTCCCAGACCGCTGGCCTGTTTCAGGGTGCACACGACCAGCAAGACGATAAACCTGGATAAGGTTGCCGCGGCAAACAAAGCTCTCATGGAAACGTATGTGGGAAGGATCTTCAAGAACGAAAAAATGAACGATGGCGCATACAAGTTCTTGCGCTGGTTCTACCGGGCAAAGATTTTCATCATCCGAGTGTTTACGCGTGGCGATATCATACCGTACAAGCATACCTTCCTGGTACAGCAGGTATCGAAGAAGACAAAGGAGTAAGATCGCGTGCGCGTCGCGTTGATTGGCGATTTCAAGGGACAAAACGATGAAGGGATGCGGCACATTTCCCACACCATCGCGCGCCGGGTAGGCGCAATCCACACGACCCTTGAAATCCACACTCGATTCGCATTTTCCTCAAAAACCCTTCGCCAGTTGGCGCAGTTCAAGCCGGATATCATCCATTACCTGACCGGGCCGACTGTCCGCAGTTGGTTGATCCTGTTCCTTTACAAGAATTTTCTTAGAGGAAGTTTCACGATCAGTTCCGCGGTGCGTCCGTTTTTCAAACCGTCGCAATATTGGTTGCTTCGCTTTCTAAAACCAGATCTGGTATTGACGCAGGACGCGCGTTGGGAGCAGGTGTTCATTCGACAGGGCGCCAAGGTCATTTTTCTGCCCAATGGGGTTGAACTGGAACGGTTCAAACCGCTGGATGCTGCTCGGGTGAAAATCATACGCGCGGAGTATAAAATTCGAGAAGATGCCCGCATTGTTTTACATGTAGGCCACATCCGAATGAACCGCAACCTTGAATTGCTGACTGCACTACATGGGAAAGGGAACATCGAGGTAGTTGTGGTTGGCAGTACGGCATTCCCGCCCGATCCAGCAATTCGACAGTTATTACACGAACGTGGCATTAGAATCCTGGAGGGCTATATCCCAAAGATCGAAGAAGTGTATGCCTGCGCGGAACTGTACGTTTTTCCCGTGCAGATCCCAGGGGAGTTACCGCAGCATTATGATCAGGTGGGGGTGATCGATATGCCATTGTCCGTCCTGGAAGCGATGGCCTGCAATGTGCCGGTGGTGACAACCGCCTCCCCAGCCTTGCAACGGGTGTTCACAGCTGACGAGGGGCTGCGTTGGTTCGATGGGACAGCGGAAGATTGCCTTGCCCAAATGCAAAATATTAACTTCATGCGCGTAAACAACCGCGCGAAAGTAGAACCGCTCGATTGGTCACAGGTGATCGCGCAATTGGATCAGATCTATAAAGATTGCGTTGCCTGAGGGTTGATTTGCTTAAGAAATGTCGCTTCCTGAAGAAAGTGTCAATTCCACTCTTGTTATTGTAGATCTCGACCATACCCTCTACACAGGCGATTCCTACCGGGCGATGTTGCACCAGCTTTATCCTAAAGAGCATTTGCTTTTGTCGCCAGTCGTCCTGTGTGCAGGCATCTGCCGGAAGCTGCGTTTGATCTCATTGAAGCGGTTCAAGGAAATCAGCCTGTTGTATTTTCATCATTGGCGTCATGAAGATATTCAAGCCTGGGGGCGCAGTTTCTATGCAGTGAAACTGGCAGCAGGCATTTCCCGGAAAGGGCGGCAGGCCATTCAAGGACATCAGGAGAAGCACCATTCCCTGGTTTTAGCAACGGGCGCGCCGGATGTGTACGTCCAGGCTTTGGCGCACGATCTGGCATTCGAGGATGTAATCTGCACCCGTTTGGAGTATCCATCCGAACGGTTCAGTGGCAAGATTCAGGGAGAGGATTGTTTAGGCGAAGAAAAACGCAGACAGGTGATCCGTTATGCCGAGAGGCGAAAGGCTGACCTGCAATCCATGTACGTTTACACCGATCATCATTCCGACATTGGCCTTCTCGAGCTTGCGGGTAATCCGCGGGCCGTCAATCCGACCCCGCAACTTAAGCGTTACGCCATCGGACACGGCTGGCCTGTGTTGGACTGGAGCAAGGATTGAGCGCAAGGCTCATCTGCATCGTAGGCATTGATGGCTCCGGTAAAAGCACGCTGGCGGGCAACCTACAGCAGGAGCTTCGCCGGCAAGGGATGCGGGTTGGGTATGCTCACTCCTTTCACAACCCGTTCCTGCTCAAACCGGCCAAGTGGATCGCGCGCGGGATATTCATGCGCCGGGTGAACCAATTTGGGGATTATTCCGCCTACCGCGCCCAAAAATCCCAGGCTTCTTCCCACCATCCAGTCGCCTCGCAATGGTATGGCAGGCTGTGGCTGTTCGATTATTCCGTCCAGGCATTTTTCGGGGTTTCGTTGCAGACGCTGTGGACAGAAGTGCTGCTATTGGATCGTTATATTTATGATACGGTGATCAATATATCTTCGTCCCTTGGCTGGTCCGAAGCCTATTCGCTGGCACTTATCAGCAAGTGGTTGAAAATATACCCGCGCCCCGAAAAGGTTTTTCTAATAGACATTCCTGAGACAGTGGCTTTCTCCCGGAAAAATGATATTCCTTCCGTGGAATACTTGCGCGAGCGTCGCCATCGTTACCTGGCATTAGCCAAGGAGTATGGCTTTGTCATTCTGGATGGAGAACAGTCGCAGGAGGCCTTGTTGAGCGCCGTGAAAAAATCTCTTCACTTCGAATAATCATGGACGGATCGGAAAATGACTCAAAGAAAACCAACAACTGAATTGATCCGTTTACTGGGATCGCCATTCGTGAGCGGAGCGGTCTCGGCACCCTCCGATGAAACCCTGCTTGAAATTTACGACCAGGCCTTTAAAGACCGGATTGCGCCGCTGATTTTGAACAAATACAGGAGACCCGATTGGAGTTCACAATTGGAGGAACGCTATACTTTTGTGACCGCTCGTGAAGATATGACCATCACGGTGTTGTCTGACCTGGCCGATACTCTCAATGCGTTCGATCCTGAAGGATACGTGATTTTCAAATCCATCAAGCCCTATCCGGCAATACCCAATGATACCGATGTTCTCATCTTTGGGAATAAACGCGTATATGATGCGACCATGGAATTCCTGTACTCGCGCGGTTACATCTTTCACGAATGGGCGCCAATGCAGATCACGGTGTATGACCCACGCGGGGTTGGCAAGATTGGACAAGGGAAAAAGGGCGGCACGTATTATCTCGATATTTATCAAGACATCTCGACAGATTATGTCTGTTACCTCGACAAGAAATCCCTTGCTCCTTATACGCTCCGGAAGCAGATCAAAGGGAAAACCGTGCGGTTGCTCAGGCCAGAGCCAGAACTGGCGATCATCCTGTTCCACAACATGTTCCCCGAACGGACTTTTCAGCTCGAACACTTTTTCATGCCCCTTTATTACCTCGCCAGACCCGACTTCGAGATGGATATTTTCACCCGTTTTGTGGGTGAGAACCGCCTTAGCTTCGCGGTCAGGACCAACCTTTCGCTGATCGCGACCCTTCACCAAGAGTGTTTTGGCGTCACTCCTGAGAAAGTTATGCTTCTCTTACAGCGTTGGGGGTGGAACAAGGCCGAAGTAGGGCGCTTTAAAGCCGCAGGAATGGAAACGCCATATATGTTCTCGCCGGCGGCATTCTGGACAACTTTCTTGCACAAGCTGCGCGATGGCGCTTTTGCCAAGAGCCTGGTCGTTCAATCCATCCACATGCTGAATCCGGTATTTCTGCTGGATGTATTGAAATCACTGAAGAGACGTTTAAGTGAACGCGGCGTGTACCACATGGAATAACCCGGTTTGGAAAACAGACCAATGCAAGCGAAGATAAAAATCCTCTTTACATACGCCAACACCAGCGAACTTGGGGGGGCAGATTTTTGCTTGCATAAGTTGGCAACCGCACTCGATCCCAAACGTTTCGATGTTCACGTAGCTTTAAGCCGGTCTTGCGATTTGGATGTGCGCTATGCACAGGCTGGTATCCAAGTGCATCATATTCCGATGCCGCGCCTGCAAGTGACCAAAAATCCTCTCCGCCTTGTCTATTATGCGTTGTTTGGGTTTCGAGCGGTCATCTTGTTGGTGCGCTTGCTGCGTGAACTTGATATCGACATCGTGCATGGCAATGACCTGCTTGATTTTTACGGGCCAATCGCGGCGCGATTGAAAGGAGCTAAGGCGATCCAGCATGTACGCATGATCCTTCGTCCTGGCATGATCAAGGAAGCTATCATTCGGTTGGCATTGTTCATAAACGACCGGGTGGTTGCTATCTCCGATGGCGTTGCCAAGGCCATGTTCGAAAAAGAGGGGATAGTACCTCAAAAAGTTGTAATGATCTACGATTGGAATGATATGAAAACGGTTGGGCATTCTGACCGTATCGGAACCTTTAGGCAGGAATTGGGGATTGGCGAAGATGTGCTCCTGATCGGGACTGTAGGAAGATTGCAGGCTTGGAAAGGGCAGCATGTATTTATCGAAGCGGCCAAATTGGTAGCGGATAAGGTGGGCAATGTGTTTTTTACCATTTGTGGTAGCCCGGTAGCCGGCAGAGGAAGAGAAGCGTATGCTCTTCAATTGAGAGCGTTGGCAAACAATTTAGGATTGGCAAATAAGATGCGATTTACCGGATACCGCACGGACATTGCCAATTTAATGACAGCCTTTGATATTTTTGTCCATTCGGCAGTGGAGCCGGAACCTTTTGGATTGGTTGTCATGGAGGCAAGCGAATGTGGCACTCCGGTCGTGGCTGCCAGGGCAGGGGGAGTACCTGAGATAGTCCTCGAAGGGGAAAGCGGCTTTCTCCATAATCCTGGCGATTCTGTCGCTCTCGCCAATTGCATTCATGAAATGATTCGGATGGGCAGCGATGGCCGCAAAAAGATGGGGCAAAAAGGGAAAGAGTATGTGATGGAGAAGTTCGCCCGTGAGGGTTTGGCCGCCAGGTTCGAAGCTCTGTATGCTTCCTTGCTCGTGTAGAGAAGTTTAGAAAATGACGATCTCTGTGCACTTGAAGGATATCCCAAATACGATTTCCCGATTGGTAACGCAAATCCAACAGCGGGCTTTTAATCCCGATCATATTCTCTATATTGAGTCCGCAGGTTGGCTTTTAGGGGAGGAACTTGCCAAACAGATGGGATGTTCCGCATCAGGAATCGTTGCCAAACGGAAAGGAAACCGTCTGAAACAGTTTGTTGCGCCTTTGTTTAGTTATTTTCCAGAGGAGCTGGCTCATCAGATACGTCGCCTGGAATTGGGATCAAGGATTCATGCTCAAGTAGCGACGCGCCAAGTCTCCCTTCGCGCAGAACTCCTCACCCCATGGAAGAGACTGATCATAATTGATGATGCTGTCGACTCGGGAAATTCGTTACAATCGGTGGTAGAATTCTTACAGTCTAAAGGTTTTGCCCAGTCTGATATTTTGACCGCGGCGATAACGGTGACAAGCTCTACGCCTGTTATAAAACCTGACGTTTCCCTTTACTCTGAAGTTGTCATATTCCCCTGGTCGCCGGGTTCAAAGGATTGGCGAGCGTACCAGGAGATTGTTCGCAAGAGAGAATAGATTGCTGTGAAGCAAATTATCGTCTTCGGTGGTTCAGGTTTTATAGGAAGCCACTTGGTTAGTGAATTGAGTAAGAGATTCGAGGGGAAATTTTTCATTGCCGATATACGCCAGCCGCAGGTACCTTTGCCGCCCAATGTTATTTACGAGTATTGTGATGTCCGCCAACCCATACCCGCTAATCTGGGAGGCGAAACCTCACTAGTCGTCGATCTGGCAGCAATCGCACGAGAGCCGGGTTATCCTGCTTCCGCATATTACGAGACCAACGTAAATGGCGCCAAGAATATTTCTGAATTCTGCGCAAATGTGGGCATCCGCGCCATTTGGTTTACCAGTACGATGTCAGTTTATGGGCCCAGTGAAGAGCCAAAACCAGAAACAGCCAAGCCGACGCCTGAGACGCCATATGGAAACTCAAAGATACAGGCCGAAGAAATATATCGAGCTTGGCAAAGACAGGAGGCAGGCCGCAGATTGCTCATTGTTAGACCTGCGGTTATCTTTGGAGCCAGGGATAATGGGAATTTTACCAAGTTGGCCCGCTCCTTGCGGCAACGCATGTTTGTTTATCCCGGCAGGAAAGATACGATCAAGGCATGCGGTTATGTAGAAGATCTTGTCAACAGCCTCCATTTTATGGACGCCCAAAAAGAAGACTATTTGGTATATAACTTTGCATATCCAACGCCATATACAATTGAAGATATTTGTAACGCTTTTTGTGAAGTTGCAGGATTTCCGCGCCCATGGGGGATGATACCCTTTCCTCTAATGTTAGCTGGATCTCAAGTCTTTAAATGGCTGAACGAGTTGGGCATTCGAAACCCCATTCATCCACAACGTATGTACAAGCTGGTGCGTTCGACTTACATTCTCCCTGCTGAACTTAATCAACGCGGGTTCCGCTTTCATACCGACTTGAAAGAGGGATTACGCAAATGGTTATTGGCTGAGCCTGTGGGAGAATTCATTTAGGGATGAGATTATGTTTCGACGTTTTTCAATAAACTATGCAATATTCTCAATGATGATGGATAGCTTTTGCATCATCATGGGGCTTGTCATCGCGAATCAATTGCGCCCTCTGCTAAGCCAGATACCGGGTGTCGCCCCAATTGAGCAACCGGTCGATTTGCCATGGTATCTATACTTGGTCTTTATCGGCATCTGGGGAAACATACTCTTAGCCACCTCGACCTATGATGGACGGCTCAACGTCCATATAATTGATGAGTTTACCTCGCTCACCGTTGGGTCGCTCCTTGCGGGTATTTCCCTCGCGGGAGTGCTGTTTTTCCTCTACCGGGATATCTCGCGTGTCTTATATGCCACTTTCTGGCTGACAAGCTTTTTACTACTTTTGACTTGGCGTTCGGCAGCAAGGCTGCTCCTCCGCTCGCCGGTTGGTCACCTTACGGATACCCGGCGTGTGCTCATTGTTGGGGCTGGGCCTTTGGGGAGAGATTTACTAAAGCGTATCGAAGGTGAATATCCGTCCGCAATAGATTTCGTCGGTTTTTTGGATGACGATACGAATAAGATCCGGCAGCACAAGGATGTTTTGGGGACGATCGATAAAGTGCGAAAAGTGGTGACTGATCAGGATGTTCAGGATGTTATCGTGGCTCTACCCGCCCGCGCCCACCAGCGTTTAGAAAAACTTGTGGCAGAGTTGATCGATCTACCCGTCAAAGTATTTCTCATTCCCGATTTTTATCACCTTGCCTTGCACAAAGCAGCTATGACCGAGTTTGCCGGTTTCACACTAGTAGATTTGCGTGCCCCAGCCTTAAACGAATATCAGCGTATGGTAAAACGGGGGTTCGATCTGGTTGTTTCCCTATTGTGCATGATTGTTGCATTACCTTTGATGGGGATCGTAGCGTTCGCAATCTGGGTGGATGACCGTGGGCCTGTATTATTTAGGCAGATTCGAATGGGAGAAAATGGCAAACCCTTTAAAATGCTGAAATTCCGCACCATGGTCAAGAACGCGGAGCAATTGCGTAGTCTGGTTGAGAAAGTGGATGATCAGGGTAATTTAATCCATAAAACACCCAACGATCCAAGAGTCACCCGAGTTGGTCGTTTTCTACGCCGTATGAGCTTGGATGAGTTGCCTCAGTTGTTTAATGTTCTCAAGGGAGAGATGAGCATCGTTGGCCCCCGCCCGGAGTTGCCTTACTTGGTTGAAAAATATCAGCCCTGGCAGCGTACACGTTTCGCGGTTCCTCAAGGAATGACCGGTTGGTGGCAAATCAGTGGACGTAGTGATAGACCCATGCACTTGAACACAGAGGATGATATCTATTATGTGCAAAATTATTCCCTGTGGCTGGATATCCAAATCTTGATTAAAACACTTTTCATGCTGATGCGAGGTAAAGGCGCTTATTAATCCGGAACCCAAGAACGCCTGAATGAGTAATAAGTCGGCAACTGGATGAGCTGTTATGTCTACCCAAACTCTGCGACCGTTTTTGATTGGAAAATATCAGGAGTCATTGGATCCAAGCCTATTCCTCCGGAAAATACCGTTCCGTGCTCGCTACAGCCGCTTGCAAATGACAGCCTTGTTGGTGATTAATGATCTTATCAATTTGTTATTGGCTTGGATGCTGGCAATCATCGTCAGGATTTTGCTGGGAGGGGCTTTTCAATCAACGTACAACCTATATATTGAAATGGCTCCGGGTATAGCAATATTCATTATTGCTTATGCCTGGCGCGGATTATACCCTGCAGTCGGTGTAAGCCCGGTAGAGGAATTGCGCCGGTTGGTTGGGACAACGACGGTAGTTCTCATTCTACTGGCAGCAATCAGTTATTTTATCCGTAGCAACGTCTATTACTCGCGTTTGACCTTCATTTTCTTCTGGTTCTTTGCCTGTGTGTTTGTTCAATCAGGGCGATTGATCCTCCGTCTCTTCGCTACTCGCCTTGGAATTTGGGGAGAACCGGTAGCGGTAGTCGGTTATGGCACCCAGGGGCAAAAAGTCGCCAAATTCTTGGTCAACCACACACGCTTCGGGTTCGAGCCTGTGGTAGCGCTCATTGACGATGAGAATCACGATGATGGAGGGGAGGCGATCTCCCAATTGCGTGCAAGCGGAGCAGAGATCGCCCATGGCGCTTTCAAGAAGGCGGGCCTTCAAACTGCGATCCTGGTCGTCTCAGAGATGTCTCAAAGCCTGCAGGATGCGATCGTTGACGAGCAGCTTTTTGGATTCAAGCATCTGATCATCATTTCATATTTGGGCGGGATAGGCAGCATAGGGGTGGTGCCCTACGATTTGGAAGGGACTTTGGCGTTTGGGGTACGCCAGAATTTACTCGATCCATGGGAACAGGGAATAAAACGCTACGTAGATGTGCTGGTGGCGTTGTTTGGTGGCTTGATGCTGCTGCCATTCCTAGGCTTGATTGCCATTTTGATTCGTCTCGACTCGAAAGGGGGCGCTTTATATCGCCATGAACGTTTGGGAAAAGATGGGAAGATATTCCGAGCGGTGAAATTTCGCACCATGGTCTCTGACGCAGACGAAATCTTGGTTGATTATTTAAAGTTCCACCCGGAGGCCCGCCAGGAATGGGAGGCTACTCGGAAGCTCAAGAATGATCCACGCGTTACCCGGGTAGGAAAGTTCCTGCGGCGCACCAGCCTGGATGAGTTTCCGCAGCTATGGAACGTATTGAAGGGCGAGATGAGCCTGGTTGGACCGCGCCCAATTGTTCAGGACGAGGTTAAACACTACAAGCGTGGTTACACTTTGTATAAACGAGTTCGCCCAGGGATGACCGGCCTTTGGCAGGTTTCGGGACGCAATGATGTGGGCTACGAAACCCGGGTGCGCCTGGATGAATATTATGTCCGCAACTGGACGAGCTGGTTGGATTTATTCATTCTCCTAAAAACAGGGTTTGTAGTTCTCCGGCGTAAGGGGGCATACTAAAGCAGTAAACTGCCATGACAACCTTCTGGCAGGGCAAACATGTTCTCATCACTGGCGCAGGCGGATTTATTGCCAGTCACTTGGTGGAAGCGCTGGTCAGCGAGGGCGCCAGGGTGCGCGCCTTCGTGCGCTACAATTCGCGCGGCGATCCCGGTTTGCTGGCGTTGCTACCAGCGGATACCTTGGAGAAGGTCGAAACCATCGCTGGAGACCTGCGCGATCTGCCTGCCGTCCGGGAGGCAGTGCGCGGGGTCAGTCATGTTTTCCATCTCGGCGCGCTGATCGCCATCCCCTATTCTTACCTGCATCCCGCCGAGGTGGTCGAGACCAACGTCATCGGTACGCTCAATGTGCTGCTGGCGGCGCGCGAGGGCGGCGTGGAGCGAATGATCCACACCTCCACCAGCGAGGTTTATGGAACGGCGCGGCAAACGCCAATCGCGGAAAGCCACCCGCTGCAAGGGCAGTCGCCCTACTCAGCCAGCAAGATCGGGGCGGATAAATTAGCCGAGAGTTTCTATTGCGCTTATAACCTGCCGGTGGTGACGATACGACCGTTCAACACGTTTGGGCCGCGGCAATCAGCGCGCGCTGTCATTCCGACTATCATCACACAGGCGCTGACGCGTGACCAGGTGATCCTGGGCAATCTGAAGCCGCGCCGTGACCTGACTTACGTCAGCGACACGGTGGCCGGTTTCTTGTGCGCGGGCCGCGCCGAGGGCGTGATTGGCGAAACGATCAACCTGGGCGCGAATGGCGAGGTCAGCGTTGGCGACCTGGCAAAGCTGATCATCCGCCTGGTTGGCCGCCCGGTGGAGATTGTTATAGACGAAGCGCGTTTCCGCCCCGAAAAGAGCGAAGTGATGCGCCTTTGGTCGGATAACCGCAAAGCCAAGCAAATCATGGGCTGGGAGCCGCAAGTTCCGCTCGAAGAGGGCCTGCACCGGACGATCGAGTAGATCAAGGAACACCTGGATCGGTATCAGATTGGGAAATATGCAGTGTAAGAATTTGGTAGTATTTGATAGAGATCTATGAAAGCCATCATCCTTGCTGGCGGCAAAGGCACCCGCCTTGCCCCCTACACAAAAATCCTTCCCAAGCCGCTTGTCCCCATTGGGGATATGCCCATCCTCGAAGTCATGATCCACCAGCTCAAGCGCAGCGGTGTGGATGAAATTACTTTGACCGTCGGGCATCTGGCCAACCTTTTACGGGCATTTTTCAGCGATGGTTCAAGATATGGCATCAAGATAGAATACTCTTATGAAGAGAAACCGTTGGGGACAGTTGGGCCATTATCCCTCCTGCCGCGCCCCACTGAAGCGTTTTTTGTGACCAATGGGGATGTGCTCACCACGCAGGACTTGCATGCTTTGTATGCATCTCACCTGGCCTCGGGGGCAATAGCTACCATAGCTACTCACCAACGGCACATCAAGATCGAATTGGGTGTCATCCAATTCAACGACCATAAGCGCGTGACTTCTTATACCGAGAAACCGGTGCTGGATTATGCAGCCAGCATGGGCATTTATGTTTTCGACCCGCGCATCATTGACTACATTCCGCCCAAACAGAATTTCGATTTCCCCAATCTTGTTCAGGTGCTGCTGGCACACGGTGAGAAGGTGCAGGCTTTTCCTTTCCGCGGCTATTGGCAAGACCTGGGCAACCCAATGGATTACGAGCAGGCTGTTAAAGATTTTGAGAGCATGCGGGTGGAATTCCTGGGCGAGGAGTAAGCCGATGGACTGGCGTGTTCCCCTTTCGGATGTGAATTATGGCGAGGAAGAAATCCGCGCCGTGACCGCTGTCTTGCAATCCAAGTGGCTGACAATGGGCGAAGTGACTCAGCGCTTCGAGCAGGCCTTTGCCGAATTTCTGGGTGTGAAGCATGCATATGCTGTTTCCAACGCGACCGTGGCTTTGCACTTGGCCAACGCCGCGCTTGGCATCGGTCCCGGCGACGAGGTGATCGTTCCCGCACTGACTTTCGTGGCGACAGCCAACGCGGTGAAGTATACCGGGGCGCAGCCTAAGTTCGCGGATGTTACCAGCGAGGCAGATCTGGATATTTCGCCCGCGTCGGTAGAAGCAACCATTACACGAGCTGCGAAAGCCATCACGGTCATGCACTATGGGGGCTATCCCTGCGATATGAAGGCAATCCACTTGATTGCCTACGAACGCGGCCTGGCGGTGATCGAAGACGCCGCCCATGCTCCCGGCGCGGAATTGGACGGGAAGAAGGCCGGCACGTTTGGCGATATCGGCTGCTTCAGTTTCTTCTCGAACAAGAACCTGGCTACCGGCGAGGGCGGGATGATCGTCACCGATCGCGATGACCTGGCCGAAAAAATCCGCCTGATGCGCTCCCACGGCATGACCTCGCTCACCTGGGACCGCCACAAAGGACACGCCTACTCGTATGATGTCGTCACCCTGGGCTACAACTACCGCCTCGACGAAATGCGGGCGGCGTTGGGGTTGGTCCAGCTAGCGAAGCTGGAACGGGATAATACCCGTCGCGGCGCGATCACAGCTCGCTATTGGGAGACTTTCGCCGGAACGAAGCTGACTTTGCCGTTTCGTCACTCACGCGGGAAATCAGCATTTCATATCTTCCCGATATTCCTCCCCCAGGGAATGAACAGGATCGCATTCATTGATAACCTGCGCGCCAAAGGGATACAGACCAGTATCCACTATTCGCCCGTGCATCTGTTCAGCTATTACCTAACGCAGACAACGGATGTCCGGCTGCCCATCACCGAAGATGTCGCCGGGCGCGAAGTGACCCTGCCACTCTACCCAACCATGAGCGATGAGCAAGTGGAGACGGTGATAAAGGCAGTGCTGAGCGCGCTGGACGAATTGGCATAGTGCTTTTCCAAGTATGAAAAATCTCTTCAACCTAAAAAGAAAATCGAACCACAAAGAAGATATCATCATTGTTTCTGGCTTGCCGCGCTCGGGTACATCCCTGATGATGAAAATGCTCGAAGCCGGTGGCCTGCCTCCTTTGACGGACAATCTGCGTAAAGCCGATATCGAGAATCCGAACGGCTATTACGAATTCGAGCGCGTCAAAAAGCTCAACGAAGGAGATGCTGGCTGGCTTCCTGAGGCGCAAGGGAAAGCGGTAAAGGTAATTTCCGCCCTGTTACCCTACCTGCCGCCGAATTTCCACTATAAAGTATTGTTCATGCGCCGGGCCTTGCCAGAAGTATTAGCCTCGCAGCGCAAGATGTTGATCGGCCGCGGCGAGGATCCGAACGAGGTCAGCGACGAAGAAATCACGCGCTCATACCAAAAGCATTTACGACAGGTGGATGGATGGGTGGCCTCACATGCAAACATCCAGCGTCTCGATATAGATTACAATCAACTGGTTCTCGATCCCTTGCCGCTGATCGCCCAGGTCAATCAGTTCCTGGGAGGCTGGCTGGAGGAAGCAAATATGGCCGCGGTGGTCAACCCGGCCTTATACCGCCAACGGTCAGGGAAATGAGACTAATGGAGTGAAACAATAAATGGAAAATGACAAGCGAACAGCAGAATTTCGTCGCAACCTCAAACTGGAGCAGGTTCTCATCGAATTGAACGGGCTGCTTGCCGGCTGCCAGGCAACGGTCAACGAGAAATACGAGAAGTTGCGCTACCCGATCCTGTTGTTGATGGGGGTGCCGCGCAGCGGCACCACGCTCTTCATGCAGTGGCTGGCCGAAAGCGGCTGCTGGGGGTATACGACCAATCTCATTTCCCGCTTCTACGCTGCGCCCTATATCGGCGCGCGTCTGCAGCAGGCGTTGATCGAGAACGATTTCCGCGGCGAGCTTACCGATTTCAAGAAGCCAGTACCCTATGAATCGACCCTGGGCAAGACGCGCGGCGCGCTCTCTCCGCACGAATTCTTCTTCTTCTGGGGGCGGTTCTTCACCCTGGGCAAAGATGCCCATATTGTATCGCCGGAGAACTTGGCCAAGGTGGATACCGCGAAGTTCGTGCGCGAGCTGGCCTCGCTGGAGGCTGCGCTGGAAAAACCCCTGGCGATGAAGGCAATGTATCTCAACTGGCACATCCCCTTCCTGGATGGTCTTTTCGAGCGAGCCCTGTTCATCCACATGAAGCGCGATCCAGCCTATGTCGTTCAATCCTTGCTGGAAAGCCGCCAGAAGTTCTTTGGATCGGAGGAGATGTGGTATTCGGTCAAGCCGCCGGAATACGAATGGCTGAAGGATCGGGAGCCGGTTGAGCAGGTGGCCGGGCAGGTATATTACACCTGCAAGGCAACGGAAACAGGCATGGCCCAGGTCGCTGAGGAGCGCCAGTTGACGGTGGACTACGAGCAATTCTGCGCCGCGCCGGCCGAGGTCTGGAATGCGATTCGAACCAAGATGGCCGCGCAGGGTCACGCGCTGGATGCGGAGTACAAAGGTCCAGCGCGGTTCGAGACGGGGAACACCGCTCGCATGCCCGCAGAACGCTGGCAAGCGCTCCAGGAAGCCATCGTTGCGATCCAACAGGCTGATATGAAGCATGAGCCTTTGAAAAGCAAATCGTGATGGAATTCGTTTGTCAGTCATTGCCAGAGAGAAAGTTATGGAGAAGAAAACGCAGCGAAAAGCTTCTCCCCAAATTCTGTGCAGCAACATCCTGTTGATTGCATTAACCTTTGGCGCGTTGGGCGTCGCCCCAACCCATGCGGCAGGGTTGCCTCCTGATAGCACTGCCGATGTAGTTTATGGGCAGGGCGGCGATTTCACCACGAGAGAACTAAACAAGGGTGGAATCAGCGCGAGCAGCTTATATGGCCCGCATGGGCTCGCTTTGGATAACAGCGGCAACCTGTATGTGGCCGAAAAATACAACTCCCGGGTGCTGTACTTTCCAGCAGGTAGTACCATCGCGACGCGCGTCTATGGGCAAGGAGGCAATTTCACCACCAATGCCGAAAACAAGGGTGGGATCAGTGCGAACAGCCTTGACCTTCCGGTGGGGGTCGCCCTGGATAGCGGCGGCAACCTGTATATAGCAGACTGCAATAACAATCGGGTGCTATATTACCCCGCGGGCAGCACCACCGCCACGCGCGTCTACGGGCAAAGCGGTTCTTTCACTACCAACAAGGTCAACAAGGGCGGGGTCAGCGCGAATAGCCTTTACCAGCCGGAGAAGGTCGCTGTGGACAGTAGCGACAACCTGTACGTAGCGGACAGTTTCAACAATCGCGTGCTGTATTACCCGGCGGGCAGTACCACGGCGACGAGGGTATATGGGCAGGGCGGTGATTTCACCACCAATACTGCCAATAAGGGCGGAGTTAGCGCGGACAGCCTTAGCATTCCAGCAGGAATCGCGCTGGACAGAAGTGGCAACCTATATGTGGCGGAAAGACGAAACAATCGCGTGTTGTATTTCCCGGCGGGCAGCACTTCCGCCACCCGCGTTTATGGGCAGGGTGGAGATTTCACCACCAATATTGAAAACAAGGGTGGGATCAGCGCGGACAGTCTCTATTTTCCCTTGAGGGTTTTCGTCGACGACAGCGACAATCTTTATGTAGGGGATGTCTTCAACAATCGCGTATTGTACTTTCCGGCGGGTAGCACCACTGCCACATTTGTCTATGGGCAAGCAGGTAGTTTCACCACAAATACAGCCAACAAGGATGGGGTTAGTGCGGATAGTCTTTACCACCCCACCGCGATTGTCTTGGACAGCAGCGGCAACCTATACGTGGCGGATAAACTCAACCATCGGGTGCTCAAGTATGCAGTTTCCACCTCTCCTCCCGACACCATCGCGCCGACAGTGGACTCGTTCACTGTCCCCTCACTTTCTACCAGTCTTGATATCCCGATCATGGCCTTTACCGCCTCGGATAATATTGGTGTGATTGGTTACCTGATCACCGAGACATCCGCTTCACCCGCCTCCAGCGACCCGGCCTGGATGGGAGTCGCTCCCGCCTTCTACAATGTCGCCCAGAGTGGCGTGTACACCCTCTATCCCTGGGCAAGGGACGCGGCCGGCAACGTCTCGTTGGTCTTCGGTTCGCCACCTCAGGTCACGGTCGAGGCCGCCCCAGATGCCTTTTCCAAGCTGGCGCCGGCGAATGGCGCTGGCAACCAACCCGCCTCGCTCGTTCTCAGTTGGGGAGCCAGTAGTCAGGTTGTTAGTTATGAGTACTGCATAGATACGATCAACAATCAGAATTGTGATACCAGTTGGCTATCGACTGGCTCAGACACATTTGCCAACCTGAGCGGCCTGGTTGCCGACACCTATTACTGGCAGGTGCGTGCGGTGGATGGAACCAGCACGACCTATGCAGACAGCGGCCTCTGGTGGACGTTCATGGTACCCCTTGCGCCAGGTGCATTTGGCAAGAGCATCCCATCCAATGGCGTAACAAAACAAGCCCTCTCACTCCGCCTTTTTTGGAGGAACAGCGAACGAGTGAAATACTTTGAGTACTGCCTTGATACCATAAACGATGCCATCTGCAATACTGAATGGGTCTCGACTGGCTGGGCGGAGCGAACAGCTATTTCTGGCCTATCCCCTGGCGTCACCTATTATTGGCAGGTGCGCGCCAACAATGCCAATGGCACCACCTATGCGAATGATGGTGCTTGGTGGTCGTTCTCTACCCTACCTTTACCGGGCGCATTTGGCAAGAGCCGTCCGGCCAACGGCGCGATAAAACAAGTTCTGGCCCCCATCCTAGGTTGGGGCGCCAGTAGCAATGCGAAATGGTACGAATATTGCATAGACACCATCAATAACGATTCCAGCAACGACGATGCCTGTGACACCAAATGGGTCTCCACGGGGCTGGCCAGGTCGGTTGCTCTTTCTGGATTGTCCCGCAACACTACCTACTATTGGCAGGCGCGCGCCAACAATGCCTCTGGCGTAACCTATGCCAATGGCGGCGTCTGGTGGTCGTTCACGACAATTCCCTAGTGGTTTCTGGGAATCGTTCTACCAAACGAAATGATATAATCCACATTATTCAGATAAAAGGAGGCTGCTATGAAAAAAGTTGTCATCATCGGGGCTGGTGGATTTGGCTGGGAAACGCTGGATGTTTTCGAGCATATGGCCGTTCCCGAGTACGAAATTCTTGGCTTTATTGTGCAATCGCAGTATGCCAAGGCGGGCGAAATGGCGCATGGATTGCCCGTGTTGGGGGATTTCGATTGGCTCGAGAAACATGCAAATGAAGTATTGGTCAGTTGCTCGGTGGGCGTACCCCACCAGCGCCGCCGCCTGGTAGAGATGGCGAAAAAAGCCGGGGCGCGTTTTTGCCCGATGGTTGTACACAAGGGAACGCCCGATTATCATATCCAGCGGGAGACCACCTTTGGCGAAGACGTTATCATCCATGGCATGAACCAGATTTCCAGCGGGGTACAAGTTGGCAACCATGTGCATATCACCGGTACACTCATCGGCCATAACACGATAGTGAAAGATTTGGTGACAATATCCCCAGGTTGCTTGATCGCCGGCGATGTCACCATCGAAGAGGGCGCCTTCATCGGGATGGGCGCGATCATCATCGAAAAACTGACGATCGGCGCCTGGTCGGCGGTCGGCGCTGGCGCCACGGTCATCGGTAATGTGCCTCCGGATACCACGGTGGTCGGCGTGCCGGCCAAAGTAGTTCAAACGCGTCCGACCGGCTGGCAAAACTTCGTTGAGTAATATCGTTTCTGGTGCGAATGAACAGCCGCTGGTAAGCGTTCGCATCAGCACTTACAATCAAGAAAAATATATCGCGCAGTGTCTCGAAGGGGTGTTGATGCAGCGCGCCGATTTCCCATTCGAGGTGATCGTCAGCGAACACAGCAGCAGCGATCGCACGCGGGGGATCGCGTTGGCCTACCAGGAGATGTTTCCCGATAAGATCCGCTTGGTCACCACCGACAGGGATGCCAAGCTGGTCGAAAACAACATGCGCGGTGAGCAAGCCTCGCGAGGAAAATACCAGGCGGTGTGTGAGGGCGACGACTACTGGATCGACCCGCGCAAACTGCAAAAGCAGGTGGATTTTCTCGAGTCGCACCCGGATGTCGTGGCGTGCTTTACCAATGCGATCACGATCAAGGAAGACATCTCCGGCGCGCGTTTGTACTTTTCAGCAGCTATCAAACCGATCCTGACTTTCGAAGATGCCTATCAGATGTCCATCCCGACTGCCAGCGTGGTAGTACGCAGCTCGGTTCTAGCCACGCTGCCGGCGTGGCGCGTGAAAATCTGGAATGGGGATCACCTGATCCTGCTGTGGTGCCTGCACCAAGGTAATCTTGGCTACCTGAACGAAGTAACCGCCGTTTACCGCAAACATGGTAAAAGCCTGGATGATGCCATGCGCCCTTTGCGCAAAGAGCGATATGAAAACGCGGTCTATCTGTATACGGAGTTCGACAAAGCCACTCAGTATCAACATAGTGAGCAGATGCAAAAGCTCCTGAAGCGGGCCGAAGAAAACTACCGACAAGAGCGATTGAAGGGGCTGTTCTACCTGTTGCAGCCAAAGCGCTGGCCGCAAGGATGGCTCATCGGTCTTAAGCGTTTCTATTTTGGGGTGATAAAAAATAGATTTCAATTGGATTCTATCGAGAAAGATAGGTGAAGCCTATGCGCCGCAAAGTGTCTGATATCCTCTTGGTTTCTCTACTCGGTGCAATGTTGCTATTTTCATGCAGATTGGCGCCTGCTCGACAATCGCCCACCAAGAAACCACCCACCGAGAAACCACCCACTCCGATCGTTATCCCGCCGATCACACCGGCGGTTACAGGTGTGGTAACAGGTGTACCTTCCGAGAGGGATACGATAACGGTCATATCTGACTCCGCGGTAATACCCGGCGCATGTGACAGTCTGCAAGCGCTGGAATTAACGAATACCACGCTCGAAGCAGCCGAGGTCATCTTGCCCGGCTGGTCATCCCCAATGCTCGATTTTCAGAGCGCCGGAGAACAGGTGGTGGTGGATACGACATTTTGCCGGGTGGCCGGGGTGATCACTCCAGCCATTCATTTCGAGGTGTGGATGCCCTTGACGAGCGGACAAAATACCTGGAATGGCAGGTTCGTCGGCATTGGGAACGGTGGTCTGGCCGGCACGATACGCTACCCTGACTTGAATGAATACATGATGAAAGGTTTTGCAACCGCATCCACCGATACAGGTCATCAGGGGGATTCCTGGGACGGCACCTGGATGCTCCACAACCCAGACATTTGGGCCGATTTCGCCTATCGCTCGATCCACATGACGACTCTCGCAGCCAAGGCCGTCCTTCAAGCTTTCTATGGGGATGCTCCCAGGTATTCCTACTTCGTTGGCTGTTCTGACGGCGGTTATCAGGCCTTGATGGAAGCCCAGCGGTACCCCACAGACTACGATGGCATCGTGGCTGGCAATCCCGGTAATTACCCAACCCGTTCCTGCGCGGGTGAAGTGTACCGCTCCTACCTGACAAACCGCAGCCCGGAAAATGTCATTCCGAAGGAGAAGCTGCCAGCCATCCAGCAGGCCGCGCTCAACGCCTGCGACGCGGACGACGGTCTGGCGGACAGCGTGATCGGCGATCCCTTGCGTTGCGACTTCGACCCGGCGACGATGTTATGCCGGGGGGCAGATAGCCCGGATTGTCTGACCGCTGGCGAGGTGGATACGCTCCAGAAAGTATATGCCGGCCTGTATGACCCCACGACCGGCGTGCAATTCTGGCCCGGGCTGGAACCGGGCGGTGAATTGTTCTGGACGCTCAAGAGTGGTTTTCTCTCGGGTAACGTATTTGGGCCGGCGCTTGCGTACTTCCAATACATTCTATTTGAGAATACACCAAATTGGGATTGGAGAACTTTCGATTTTACCAACCCGAAGGATTTCGCAATTATTACCGAAGGCGAGAGACTGTATGGCCCCGTTCTCGACGCCAATTCTCCCGATCTCTCCGCTTTTCGCGCATCTGGTGGCAAGCTTCTCCTCTACCATGGTTGGTCAGACCAAATGAACTCGCCGCGACATACGATCAACTACTATGAATCCGTGGAAGCCTTTATGGGCGGAGCGGCAAACACGCAGGATTTCTTCCGTCTTTTTATGGTACCCGGGATGATCCACTGCGGGCCCGGCACGGATGGCCTTAGAATAGTCAACATGCTCCAAGCAGTCACTAAGTGGGTCGAACAGGGTCGCGCCCCGGATACGATGGTCAGTAGTGGGGATAACGGAATGAAACGTCTTCTTTGCCCTTATCCACAAGTCGCCATTTACAAAGGATCAGGCGATACCAACCGTCTTGAGAGTTACCGATGCGTCAATCCGTGAACACAACGAACACACGCCGTCTTGCCATCCTGGGCGGAGAGCCTGCTTTCGCCTCCCCGTTACCCGTGGGGCGTCCCAATATCGGCAGCCGCCAACAGTTCGTGGCATACGCCGAGCAGATCTTCGACAACCGCTGGCTTTCGAATGCCGGGCCATTCGTCCGGCAATTCGAAGCGGAACTGGAGAAATTGCTGGGGGTGAAGCACTGCCTGGCTGTTTGCAACGCCACCATTGCCCTGGAGATCGCTGTGCGGGCATTGGAGTTGAAGGGCGAGGTGATCGTCCCCTCGTTCACCTTCATCGCCAGCGCCCATGTACTGCAATGGCTGGGAGTGACGCCGGTCTTTTGTGACGTTGATCCGCAAACACACAACCTCGATCCGCGCCAGGTGGAGAAGCTGATCACACCGCGCACGAGCGGCATCCTCGGCGTACATCTCTGGGGCCGCCCATGTGAGGTGGACGCATTACAGGAGATCGCCCAGCGCAGGAAATTGAGGCTATTCTTCGACGCCGCCCACGCCTTTGGTGCTTCATACCAGGGCCGGATGGTTGGCAACTTCGGCGCGGCGGAGGTCTTCAGCTTCCACGCCACCAAGTTCTTCAACACCTTCGAGGGCGGCGCGATTGCCACCAACGATGACGAGCTGGCCGAACGAATGCGCCTGATGCGCAATTTCGGCTTTGCCGGTTACGACGAGGTGGTGGAGATTGGCACCAACGGCAAGATGAACGAAGCCTGCGCCGCGATGGGGTTGACGAGCCTGCAAAGCATGGGCGAGTTCATCCGCCTCAACCTGCGGAATTACCGCAAATACCGCCAGGAGCTGGATGCGTTGCCGGGCTTGCACCTCATCCACTATGATGAGAGTGAGAAGAGTAATTTCCAATACATGGCTGTGGAAGTGGACGCGCAGGAAGCGGGGCTCTCGCGCGATCTCCTGCTCCATGTGCTGCACACCGAAAACGTGCTGGCGCGGCGCTATTTCTGGCCAGGCTGCCACCGCATGGAACCGTATCGAACGCTTTTCCCGGACGCTGCCACGTCACTTCCCGAAACCGAGCGGCTCGCCGGGCGTATCCTGGTGATGCCCACCGGTTCAGCAGTCAGTGAACAGGATATCGAGACGATCTGCAACATCCTGCGCCTCGCGCTCGTCCATGCGGATGAAGTTCGGCAGCATGTCTCCCTGTCATAAATAAAAAAATGACTAACAAGGTTCAGAAGCGCGCCCGTCAACTGATCGGGCTGGCTTATGACACTCTGCGCACCGCTGGCAAGCAAAAAGCGTTCTGCATTGGCTGCAACAAAACCGGCACGACCTCGATGGCTGCGGCATTCCGTGAGCTGGGGATGGTCGTTGGCCGCCAGAGGATGGCTGAAAAATTGTTCTTTGATTGGGGTAAGCGGGATTTTCACAGGATACTCCTGTACTGTCAAACCGCGCAGGCATTCCAGGATATTCCCTTCAGCCTGCCTTTCACTTACCAGGCAGTGGATCGGAAATTTACCGGGAGTAAATTCATCTTGACATTACGCGATAATCCTGAACAATGGTATAGCTCATTGACGCGTTTCCACACAATCCTCTTTGGACATGACCACCTCCCCAGCGCGGATGAATTGAAAGAGGTCACATATATCCAAAAGGGCGATGTATACGCGGCGCACCAGCTCATCTACAATACCCCGCCGGATGACCCGTATAATAAAGAAAGTATGATTGCCCATTACAATACGCACAACAGCACCGTTATCGAGTATTTCCGGCACAGGCCAGAAGACCTGTTGGTGTTAAATGTAGCCGAGCCTGGCGCCTATGAGCGCTTGTGTAAGTTCCTGGGAAAGCCGTTCCCAGGAAAGGAATTTCCCTGGGAGAACAAGACAGCAACGTAAGATGAATCTCGTTCAACGTAGTGTCAAATCCACCATGTACACGATTGCAGCCAATGTTATCGGCGAGGTTGCCGGTTTCTTTGGAACCATCGTGCTGGCGCGTCTGTTGGAGCCAGAGGTGTTTGGGGTCATGGCTTTTGTCTCTGCTGTTGTTCAGGTTGCAGCAGCGCTGCCCAATTTTGGATTTCAGGCAGCGTTCTTGCAGCGTACAGGTGGGAAGGCCGGCGTTACCGAAGAAGATCTGCGTGTCTTCTTCACCCTAAAGCTGTTGTTTAGTTTAGCCTGGGCGATATTGATGGTGGCGGGCGTCCTCTGGTTTGCACCGGCACATAGCCGCGTGGTTTTTTGGGTCGTCATAACCACCACATTTTTCATAAATCAGACGACAGTGGTCAATGTGCTGCTCACCCGGCGGGTGGAACTGCGCCGCCTGGCGATCACCCAGGTCCTGTGCGATGTGCTGACAATGATCCTTTCCATCGTGCTGGCCAGGCGCGGCTGGGGAATCTGGGCGCTGTTAGCTGCCAGGATCCTGACGGTGCTGGTTACCTACACAACGTATTTTCTCATCAAGCCGGTGTGGAAGCCACGCCTGGGATGGTCCAAAGAGCTGGTGCGATATTTTCTTGGTTTCGGTAGCAAAGTATTCCTGGGAAATCTCCTGGCTCAAGCGCTGGATCGGGTAGATGATATCTTCACCGGCGCTGTACTGCGCGAGCGAGCCATGGGATTCTATGATAAAGCCTATGGTTTTGCGATTTATCCGCGCGCCTTGTTGGTGGATCCGATCCGGCAGGTTGTGGGTGGAACTTATGCCCAATTGAGCGATGACCGCCCGCGCCTCTCGCGCGCATTCTCCGTGGTCAATGAATTGGTGGCCCGCGTGAACTTTTGGATCGCGGCGGTGCTGTGGCTGATCGCTCCGGAGTTTATCCGCCTGGCGCTGGGCGAAAAATGGATGCCGATCATGCAGGCATTCCAGTTGATGTTGGTTTTCACCTTGTTCGACCCTCTCAAGGGAATTGTTGCCGGCGTGATCACCCAATGCGGCGCGCCGGAGCGGGTGATCCGGACGCGTATCATTCAATTGATCGTATTGGTCATCGGGCTGTTTGCCTTGGGACCGCGTTGGAACATTGCCGGCGTGGCATTGGCCGTGGACATCATGCTGATCGTGGGTATCGTCATATTCTACATCGAGGTGCGCCGTTTCGTGGATTTTTCGCTCAGGCGGATCTATACCGTTCCGACCCTGGCCATGGTGTTGGGTATCCTGGCTGCCCTTGCTGTGCAGAGGCTGCCTGGTGTAACCAGCTCGGATTGGATCAGCGGCGCGGTCAAGATCGCGGTTGTAACACTGGTCTATGCGGCCACAGTCGTTCTATTCGAGCGCAAGAAAATTCCCGAACTGTGGAAAGTTTTTCGGCAAACCTTGGCGAGAAGGGGTAACAAGCAACAACAGATGAACGCTTCGGTGGAAGAACAGACCGCAGAGGAGTAAAGCGTTATGAAATCGATCAATCGCCTTTCGGCTCGCTCGTTGAAGTCCAAGGTGTTAACCCTGCTTAGTCTGCGCGGCGGCGCGCGTCGCCTGAAAGTGTATCCCGATGATGTCTTCATCGTCTCTTATCCGCGCTCTGGCAACACGTGGGCGCGTGCGCTGGTAGGCGGGCTGGTCTTTCGCGTCGATATCAATGCAGAAAACGTTAAGTCCCTTCTTCCTGATATTTACAGAGCCTCTCGATCGGAGTTGGAGTCGATTGCGCGACCGAGATACTTGAAAAGCCATGAACCGTATCTGGCAAGTTATCCCAAGGTTTTGTATGTGGTTCGTGATCCACGCGATGTTGTGATTTCCTACCATAAATGGCGACTAGCTTATCAAAGAACTACCAGCTCATTCGATGAATTCGTCATGGATTTCATTCAAGGCCAGACGCAATATGGAGGATGGGGCGATCACGTTGCTGGGTGGCTGCAAAATGCTCCATTTGTGCCGCATGGCTTCTTGCTTGTCAGGTATGAGGATTTACTTGCAAGTACGCTCGAAAAGACCGCTGAAATAGCCAAGTTCCTGGGCATATCTGCCTCGAATGCGTTCCTTGAGCAGGTGGTCACGCAAAGTCGTTTCGAAGCCATGCAGGCGAAAGAGCGAAAGGCAAAAGAATCGAAAGGGGAGGCTGTTGCCGCTTCGGGTTATGTGCAGATCCGGGCAGGCCAAACCCAGCAATGGAAGTCATTGCTATCGAGAGAACAATTGAAATTATTCGCCAGCAAGTTTGGCCCGGTGGCTTCCCAATTGGGTTACGACCTGACCGAGGGATTATCGTGAGGATTGTTGAATGGTTTGGGGGCCGAATTAGCGTTACACTCCTGGCGTTGGTGATCCTCGCAGCGGCCATTACAAGCGGATCATTGATCAGCACATTGCAGGTCAATGCAGCAAACTTATGTGTCACCAGAGAAGATGTTTCGGCGATACCATGCGCCTCTCCATATTTTGCCAAGACGTGGCTGGTTTACCGAATGCAGAGTCCCGCTGATGCGGTGGAGACCCTGAAAGCGTTTCTTGCGCAGCGGCCTGTTCACTTGGTCGCCCGCCTGCGGCTGGGAGAAGCGTATTGGGCGCAGGGACAAACTGTCGAGGCGGTCTCCGTGTGGCAAAGCGCAGGAGGTGTGGATCAATACCTGGCGAATCGGCATGTCTACGCGATTCAAAGTGGAGATACGGCTGCCGTCCAAGAAAGCATCGCAATGGCGCAGGCGCTAAGCTCGGCGGTCAATAAAGACCTGGCGCCCATGTATGTTGCCCAATGCGAGGCGTTGCGAAAGGAGAATCAACCGGCGCAGGCGCTCCCTTGGTGCGAAGCGGCCGCCCAGACCCGCAACAACGGGTGGACCCTGTTGGACCTTGCCAGTGTACAATACGACCTCGGCGATTATGCCGCGTCTGAGCGCTCCCTGCAGCAACTTGTAGCTTACAATGATGAGAACTTCCTCGGCCTCGCTTATCAAAAGTTGGGACAGATATATCTCAAACAAGACCGCCTGGAAGAGGGCATTGCAGCTTACAAAAATGCGCTGGAATATGGGCGACAAGAGGTCGCGATCTATCGCGGCCTGGCAAAAGCCTATTTGCAAACCGGGCAAATGGAACAGGCCTGCTGGTATTTTAAGCAAGCGGTGGCTCAAGGCTATTCCCCAACCGCTGAAGAACATGAAAGATACTCCAAATGCAAATGAACGCTCAACATTCTCCGCTTCTGGTCACTGGTGCGCACCGATCAGGAACAACCTGGGTGGGGAAAGTGCTGTCCCTAACGCCTGGTACAGCCTATATCCACGAGCCATTCAACCCGACCCCAAAGCTGCATAAGAGCCAGATTTCAATTCCGTACTGGTACATGTATGTTGATTCCCACAACGAAGATAAGTACGCGCCGTACATCGATTCCATATTGGCGCACTGTTACCCTCTTGGCGCGGCTCTTCGGCAGGCAAGATCGGTTAAAGACTTTGGTCGGATCAGTCTTGGTTTTCTCAAATACACCTCCCAAGCCGCGTTCCACCAGCGGAGCATCATCAAGGATCCTTTTGCGCTGTTTTCCCTTTCCTGGTTTTGGCGGCGCTTCTCGATCCGGCCGGTGATCGTCATCCGCCACCCGGCCGCCGTTGTTGCCAGCATTCTGAAGAGAGGCTGGATGTTCCCTTTCTGGCAGTGGTTGAATGACGATGCGTTAATCGAACGATACTTGCGGCCTTTTATCCACGAAATCGAAAACGCCGTGCAAGGAAAAAAATCGCCGCTGGAACAAGCTACCTTGCTTTGGCGAGTGCTGTACACTGCGGTCGCCCAATACCAGGCAAGCTACGCTATAGATTGGATTTTTATCCGCCACGAAGATATCTCACTCGAACCCCAAAAGCAATTCCAACAGATATTTGCCCGGCTCAACCTTAATTGGACGCCGCGCGTGGAACGGTTCCTCCGCGCTTCCACCGACGAGCGGAATCCGGTCAAGCCGGGCGAGGGGTCGGTCTTCGACGTATTTCGGGCCAGCGCGACCAATGTCAAGTCGTGGCAGAAGGTTCTATCATCGGAAGATATCAAGCGCGTCCGCCAGGATACAAGTGAGGTATCCGAGCTCTTTTATCGCGACGCAGATTGGTTATAATTGCAAGATTGGTTATACTAATTTCGGTAGCATCTTTATGTTGATTTCAATAGTTACCCCCTCCTTCAACCAAGCAGAGTACATTCCCTTTACTTTGCAGTCAGTCGCTTGCCAGACTTATCCTCACTTCGAGCATATCATTCTGGATGGTCAGTCAACCGATGGCAGCGTAGAAATCATTCGCCAACACGCAGAGAGGTATCCCGACAAGATACGCTGGTTATCCGAGCCGGACGAAGGGCAGGCGGATGCGATCAATAAAGGCTTCTCGATGGCTAGAGGAGAGATTATCGCCTGGATCAACTCGGACGATGGTTATCTACACAAACACATCTTCGAAGAAGTCGCAAGTGCTTTTTCCGAACATCCCCAAGCCGATGTCATCTATGCGGATGTGATCCTCGTCAATGCAAAAAACCGGGTGATGAAAGTGCAACACGCCCCGGATTTTAGCTACCCGCGTTTGTTGCGTAAATGTTTCATCTCACAGCCAGCCGTATTCTTCCGGCGGAAAGTGATCGAGGTCGAAAAATTGGATCCTAATCTTTCTGTTGTTCTCGACTATGAGTTCTGGCTGCGCTTGGGCCGGAAATTCGCCTTCTTGCATGTGCCGCGTTTATGGGCCTTCGATCGCAATCAGCCAGGCCGCAAGATTCTTGCCAAGCGGGATGTACTGGAGGTCGAGAAATGGCAATCCCGCGGCAAATATGGGCATTCATCGGGCTGGCGTCACCGCATTGGGCGGCTGGGCGATAAATTCGGTTATGGCCTGGTTGGACGGTTGAAAGGTGTGGCTACGCTTACCAAGTTCAAGTTACAGAAGAGTAGTTCCGATTGGACAGTTCCGTTCGAGTACGAGGGAGGAATAAAGGATTTCTACCAGCAACTGGTCAAGAGAAATCAGGATCTTGTATGAAATCGCGTAGCAGCTCATTATTGCTTTGGCTGTTGATTATCTACATCTTCGCTTTGCCTTTTAATGGCTTCTCGCTCTTGAATATCGGCAATCGAGGCTTGCTGCGCGTGGATTGGCTCGGTGCCGGGCTGCTGGTCGGAAGCGTTATTTTAGGGTTACTGACCAAGCGGGTCGAATTGCGCCCTTCACCTAATAGCAAGTTTGTGTTTATCTACATTCTCATTGCTACGCTCAGCTCAATCAACTTATGGAATAGCAAGATGGTGCGCTTATTAGACTTTGGGACCAAGTACTTACAATTGATTATCGTGGCGTTGGTCTTCTTTGTTCTTGTTTTTCTTGAGTTAAATGATGAGGATATGAAGAAGGTCCTGCGAGCGTGGTTCCTTTCTTCGTTTCTTCAATCTGTATACGGACTCTATCAACTGGTCGGCAGACCTTTGAATCTACCGTTTACCACATTGGAATTAACAAACACATCTGTAGCGCGATTTGGCATTCAATCATATCGTACTTTCTCTGGGTTTTCACAAATCTCTGGTTTTTTCAAAGAGCCAGGATGGTTGGGCATCTATCTATTGAGTTCAGTAATTCTATTTGGGGTGATCATATTAAATAAGCAGGATACCAAAGTCTTATTTTCTTCGCGTCCCCGAAATTGGGTCATTTGGGGTACGCAAATCGTCGCGATGTTGTTGACAGGCTCTCTTGGGGCGTTGGGCTTCTTTGTGGTCGCTTTGGTCGTCATGACCTTATTCCGGGCAATCCCACGATCCAAGATGATAAATTATTTCATTCTGATCGTTTTCTTGATGGGTCTGGCTATACCCATCCTGCAAGTACTCCAAATAGGTTACTGGGATTTTATCCAAGTACGCCTATGGGGATTGTATTACAACATGTTGGATCCTTATGGAACTCCCGAAGTAACATCATATCAAAATCGCTTGGATAATTCGCTAAGAGCTTTGGATGTTTGGGTGAAGCACCCGGTACTGGGAGTGGGCTTGAATCAGATCAGGTATTCTGACTGGCAGTATGTTGAAGAGGAGCAAACAGGAGGCGCTTCTGTAAATAACGGTTGGGCCACCCTGCTGGCCGAGTTGGGTGTCATGGGGTTCATAGCTATTTTGCTCTTGGTCGGTGCGACCATCAATCAGCTTCGCTTGCTTGCGCGTCAGTTTGCTGACGATGATTGGTGGCACGTGCTGTTGGTCAGCATGATGTGGGTCGTACTTATCGAAGCGGTGAGCACCCTGACAACGTTCAATCTCATGATCCATCCTTTGCGTTGGTTTACCCTTGCTTTCGCTAACCTCTTGATAATTGAAGCCCGAAAGAGGGTGAAAAAGATGCCGGTTGAGGTAGCTAGCGCGGATCAAAAGACTCTCATGGCACCCAGTGCAACGCCAGCGGCGAATATCACGTTTGGAAAATAAACCAGGGAGGCCGAATGCGCATCTTGATGCTTTCGCCTGCCTATCCATTTCCTCCCGACAACGGCGCGAAAAGAAGAATAAAAGCGATATTGGAAGGTCTGGCCGCGCAACACGAGGTCACCTTCGTCAGCATCATCGCCGAGAATCCTGCCCGGGAATCTGCTCATGCCACCCCCTGGCAGGAAGCTACATTCAGGCAGCGCGAAACGGCCATTTCTGCATGGCTGAAAACGCTGTTGAGCAAGCGTTTCTACCGCGAGGTCAAATTCTGGAATCCGGAAATGGAAACGTTCGTTCGCGAGCGCCTGGTCAGCGGGGAGTACGATGCTGTATTGGTCAGTTTCCTGGCAACATCCCGTTATTTGGAGCATTGGTACGATCTTCCTGCAAAGAACCGCCCTCTCTTGATCCTCGATCAGCACAACTTGGATGAGGTCGTTTGGCAGCGGCATCGCAGGGACAACCCGAATTTTCTGAAACGCCAATATGCTTCCTTGCAGCACGCTCGCGTCTTGCGCTTACAACAATGCTGGTTTCCTCGTTTCGATGTGATCCTTTCGGTTTCCGCCGAAGACTTGCAAGCCACCCGCAAGTACGTGCGCCAGCCGGCGACACGCTTGGCGCTTGCGCCAAATGGGGCGGATACGACTCATTTCTCGATGGCCGGGCCGGCTGATTCTGCGAAGGATGCTGCGGTCATCGTTTTTGGCGGCTCGATGGATGTGACCATGAACCAGGATGCCGTGCATTGGTTCCTGGGAGAAATCTTCCCCAGCATCGAAGGCAAGGTCCCCGGCGTTCAATTTTGGGTCGTGGGGAGAAACCCGCCTCCGGCCATCCAGCGCTATTCGCAGCCAGGGCGGGTCGTGGTCACAGGCACGGTCGAAGATGTGGTGCCTTACTACCAGCAGGCAGATGTGTTCGTTGTCCCTTCCCGGATGGGAGGCGGCACGAAGCTGAAAACGCTGGAGGCGCTGGCCTTGGGGTTGCCGGTGGTCAGCACAGGGATCGGCGTGCAAGGTCTGGAAGTCGTCTCTGGCAAGCATGTTTATATAGCTGACGAGGCCCGGGATTTTGCCGAGAGCGTAGTCCGCTTGTTGGTAAACCGCGAGCAGGCGCGAGCGATGGGGCTGGCGGGGCGGGCACTGGTCTCAGAAAAGTACACTTGGGATTCCATCCTGAAAACAATCAACGCAGTCATCGCCGATGCCGGCAACGATGTTCGATCTGCAACACCCGGAAGGAAATAACGATGTTAATCTTGTTGTATGTGCTGGATGCGTTGCGGCCGGATCACTTGGGCTGTTTTGGCTACCCGCGGAACACATCTACCCACATTGACCAGTTAGCGCAGGATGGGGTCGTTTTCGAAAAGTGTTTTTCTTCCTCCACGTGGACGCGCCCGGTGGCAGCCTCTTTATTGACCGGCGCTTACCCGGCAATCCACGGGGCGCGAACGAGGTATGACTGGTTCTCGACCGGCCTGCTCCGGCTTCCGGAGGTGTTGCAGGAAAAAGGTTATAAAACGGCTGCATTCTCAACGATGGGAAACATCGGCAGCGACATCGGCTTTGATCGCGGCTTCGACCAATACTTCGACTTGTACCGTGATCTGGCCATCCTGGCGAAACGCCAGCGCCTCGATCCGACCGAGGCCGGGTTGCTCCACGCCAGCGAAGGTGAATCGGTAGCCCTCCCGCGTGCCGAGGATGTCAATGATGCTTTGTTCCCCTGGCTGGAAAAGAATGGCGAACAAAATGCCTTCTGCTTTCTCTGGTCTATCGAGACGCATGTGCCATATACTGCGCCAGAGCAGTTCCGCAAGTTCTCAGGCCCTGCTCCCCTGCCTCCCAAAGCAGGCACCCAGGAAGATATCCGCCAGGCGGGAGCCGCGGATAGAGACCGGCTGATCGACTTGTATGATAATGAAATTTATTACAATGATGCCTGCATCGGTGAGATGATTGCCAAATTGAAGAGCCTGGGGGTTTACAACGATACCATGCTCATCATCATGAGCGACCATGGGGACGCTTTTTTCGAGCATGGCGTCTATGCACATGGGCATACGCCTTTTGAAGAGCTTATCCACGTTCCACTGATCATAAAGTTCCCGCATTCCCAATATGCCGGACGGCGCGTCGAGCATCTTGTCGAATTGATTGATCTGTTCCCTACCATTGCCCGTGTAGCAGATGCTCCCATCCCCCCCGAAAATTCCTGCGTTCAAGGCTGCGACTTGATTTCTTTACTCGATACGGATTCATCTGAGCGGAAATATGTTTTTTCGGATACTCAGATGGTGGATGTGCACAATCGCTATTATTCTGTCCGCGACCAACACTGGAAATATATCAAAATCGAAAGCGCTGAACGCAATAGAGGGACTTTCCTAGACACGCTGAAATACATTCTGAAACGGCGGCTGCTGCTCAAAATCCTGAAAAGCCCTCGTCATTACCTGCGGAATTACATGGGACAATCGAACAAGTTCCTTTTCGACCTGCAATCTGATCCTACAGAAAGCGTCAACCTGATTTCAGAGAAAAGTGATATCGCCAACCAGATGCAGCAGATTCTGGCCGATTGGCGTAAACGTAATGAAGCATTGGCTGGCAAGGTGGCTGCTTTGCCCAAGGATATAGTCGGTTATGAAGAAAGTGAAATTCTTACCCGCCACCTGAAGAAGTTGGGTTATCTCGAATGACGGAACGTGCGGTTTCTCGGTTGATAAAGAATAATCCATTCGTTCGCAAGTCCCTGGCCTTGTCGAGGCAGGTGCCGCGCGCTTATCTCCGCTTCAATGCCACAGCAGAGGATTATCTTCGCCAACCACCCGCCCTGGCGAATTCGGTCCCCAAGAGCGGAACCCATCTGCTTCTCCAAGTCTTACAAGGTTTGCCGGCAACAACCCATTACGGCTCCTTCATCGCATCAACTCCGCCCCTCACTTTCCGCGAGCGCTCAGAAGGAAACCATTTGCGCTTGATCCGTGCATTGGCCCCCGGCGAAATATGCCCGGCGCACCTTTTCTACTCAGACTCCTTTGAGGTTGCCCTCGACCGTCTGAACTGTGTCCACTATATCATTTACCGTGACCCGCGCGATGTTGTGGTGTCCGAAGCGCACTATCTGGCGGAAATGACCTGGTGGCATCGTATGCACAAGTACATCAAGCAGATACACGATCCGGCGGAGCAAATTTCGAGGGCCATCCTGGGTTTCAATTCCAGCAATGCAGACTTTCCGTATGATTATCCCGACGTGGCTCAGCGCTTTTCTCGCTATCTTGGCTGGGTGAGAAATACGAATGTATTTGCCATCCGATATGAAGACTTGATCGGTCCCAATCTCAAGGCGCTGCTGGGAAATATCGCGGTTCGTTATTTCGAGCGAAGCACCCAGAGCCATAAGGTGGAAGAGACCGTAGAAGCTATGTTGGCAAATATCAATCCGGAAAAATCACACACGTTTCGCGAAGGGAAAGCCGGCGGATGGAAAAAGGTGTTCACAGAACGCCACAAAACCCAGATGAAAGACGTTGCCGGTCAATTACTCATTGATCTGGGATATGAAAAGGATTTGAATTGGTGATATGCGCCTCCTGATCCATGATTACGGTGGGTATCCCTTCTCGGTGCAGTTGAGTCGCGAGCTTGCCAGCCGAGGATATAACGTTTTGTACACCTACGCCGGTTACAATGTTACCCCACGCGGGGAGCTGACGAAAAGGCTCAATGATCCCGCGTTATTCGAAATCTGCCCTATTTTCATCCGGCATCCCCTGCAAAAGTATAATTTCGCACGACGCTGGCTTCAGGAACGCGAGTACGGACAATTACTCGCCCGGCGCATCACCCAATTTCAACCGGATGTGGTTATCTCTGCAGATACTCCTTTGGATGCGCAGGTACAGATCCAGCAGAGTGCAAGGAAATCGGGTGCGGAATTCATTTTTTGGCTGCAAGATGTAATTGGCCTGGCCGCCCAGCATTTACTTCAGGCCAAGAAAGTGCTGGGGGCAGGGTTAATCGGCGCTTATTTTGTACAACTGGAACGTATCCTATTGAGAAAGAGCGACCATGTTGTTTTGATCACGGAAGATTTTCGACCTTTGATGATAGAATGGGGAATTGATCCGAATCGGATGACGGTCATCCCCAATTGGGCGCCGATAGATTCCTTGCCGGTCTTGAAAAAGGATAATGCCTGGGCGCAGAAATATGGGCTCGATTCTGTATTCTGCTTCATGTACACGGGAACATTGGGCATGAAGCACAACCCGGAATTTCTGCTGCAGTTGGCCTCCCGTTATGCTGGGAATACTGACGTTCGTATTGTGGTGCTTTCCGAAGGTCCCGGCGCCGATTGGCTGCAAGAGAAGAAAGTGGAATATCAGCTCGACAATTTGCTATTGCTACCTTACCAGCCGTTCGAACAAATTCCCCAGGTAATGGCAACTGCTGATGTCTTGGTTGCATTGCTCAAGCTTGATGCGGGTATCTTCTCGGCGCCTTCGAAAGTGTTGACCTATTTGTGCGCCCAACGACCATTACTTTTGGCTGTGCCGCAAGATAATTTGTCCGCCAGGATCGTATCCGAGGCGAACGCGGGTAGCGTGACGCCCCCCCAAGATTTCAACCGGTTTTTGGAGGTAGCCGAGCAATTGCGGCAGGATGGCGGGTTGCGAGAGATTATGGCAAGCAACGCCCGCGCCTATGCTGAGGCGAATTTTGATATCAAGAAGATCGCTGACCGGTTCGAAGAAATTCTTCTGAAAGTATGCTGATTATTGGTATCGAACATGGGTAAACGTACCCTGATCCTTCTCGATCGCTTGCATTGGCTCTGGCTGGGGTTGACCGCGCCATTTATGCTCTTATCTTCTCCGGCGCGCAGTCCCGTCATGCTGGTTGTGCCGGCTCTATGGTTGCTCCACTGGCTAGTGGTCAGGATGCAGCAACGTGACAATTCGTCTTCCAGCTCCCACGCCTCACGCCCCACGCCCCGCGCATCCTTTATCCCCATAACCCCGCTCAATCTTGTGCTCCTGATAATGGTATTGATGGTATTGGTCAGCGAATGGGCAACGTTCGACCTGATTTATAGCTTGCCAAAGATCAGCGGAATGGTGCTGGGCTTGGGCATCTTCTTTGCGCTGGCGCGGGAGGGCGAACGAGCACGCGGCTGGTGGTGGAGCCTGGTGGCTTTTTTGGGGATCGGGCTGGGAGTGGCCGCGTTGGGATTCTTAGGAACAGATTGGACTACTACGAAAATCGTCTTCTTGACGCCCATCGTGAACCGGCTGCCGAAGATCATTGCAGGCCTGCAAGGCGCCGAATCGGGTTTCCATCCCAACGAGGTGGCGGGCGTTCTGCTCTGGGTGCTGCCGATGCTGGTCTCAATTAGTGCAGGGTTCCTCTTCGTGTCTCAGGGTGCAAGGAGCCTACAGAAAGGGATCAAAACAGAGAAAGCGAACCGCGCAGGTAAACAAAAGGGATTGAGCGGTTGGCGGCTGGTCGGGGTGATTGTGCTGTGCCTGCTGGCGCTGCTTTTCGTTGGAGCGGTCTTCGTATTGACCCAATCACGCGGCGGTTATATCGGTTTGGCGTTAGCCCTGCCATTGCTGTTCTTGCTGGCCCTGCCTCCCAAGAGGCGGTGGATCTGCGTGGGCGTTTTCGTCGTTCTCGCAATCCTGCTTGGGTTCGTCGCCGCTTCTCATTGGGCGACAATCCGTGACTGGGTCATCGGCAGCGACATGGCTTCTGACCCGGCGCTTTCGCTCAATACCCTTGCTTCGCGGGTCGAGATCTGGTCGCGGGCGATCTATGGCATCCAGGATTTTCCCTTCACCGGCATGGGGATGAACGGTTTTCGCAAGGTGATGCCGGTGTTATATCCAGTATTCGCCCTTCCTCAAGATTTGGATATTGGCCATGCCCACAACGAGTTTTTGCAAGCCGCGCTGGATCTGGGCATCCCTGGGTTGATTGCCTTTATTGCTCTCTATATCAACGCTTTTTGGATGCTTTTCGACACTTGGAGAAAAGGTCAATTGCAAGGAATGGTCTTGCCCTACAAAGCTATCCTTTTGGGCTTGGGAGGGGGGCTGCTTGCCCACCTGCTTTATGGCCTGACGGATGCCGTGGCGTTGGGCGCCAAGCCGGGGATGCTCTTCTGGATGCTGCTGGGATTGATCGCAGGCGTGTATGAGCAGGCGCGCACAGACAAGGGGGTAACTGCATGATCGACTGGCTCAATCTCACTTTCAATGCCTTGTGGATCGTAGCCCTGGGGCTGGTCGTGGCCGTCCTCTCCTTTGCATCCTGGGAAGCAAAGGCTGGTGGCGAGCGGATGCGCGTTGTACTAGCCCGCCCGCGTTGGGAATATAGCCTCAACCTGGCTGGCATACTGTTCTGTCTTGGCCTGGCAGTGACCTCAATACTGATTTGGAAACAAGTCCTCTGGCTGCTCCTGGCGGGGCTATATCTCTTCCAGATTGGCTTTGGGATATGGAAGCGGCGCAGAGAAGCAGTCAAAAAATAAGCAAAACCCAAGCCATCCTGCGGGGATTGAGGACGATCCTCGGTCTCATCTTGCTGGTTTTTGCTTTGAAAGGCGCCAATTGGGGCGATTTGCGCCAAAGCTTGGCGACGGCCAATCTGGCCTGGCTTCTGCTGGCGCTTGGCCTTGTGCTGGCGGGATTGGCCCTCAAGATTTGGCGCTGGTCTATTCTGCTAAGGAATTTCGGCCTCGAAAATCCATTCAAGCAAGTTAGCGAGGCTTATCTGGCCGGGCAGGCGGCCAACATCCTGCTGCCCATCCGTGGCGGAGAGTTGGTCCGCATCGGCATGATGGGCAAAGGGAACGCCGAGGAATTGGCGCGCCTGGCAGGAACGGTTGCCGTCGAGAAATTCCTCGACCTCCTGTCGCTCTCCGGTCTGACCCTGCTCGTCCTGCCCGCTTTACGCTCGCTCGGCGACCAGTATATCCCGCAAGGATTAGCCCTGTTTGCAATCGTGGCCATCCTCATCCTTGTGGTGTACGCATTTTGGGGTACTCACCTATGGTCGGTCATCAAGCCCAGGATCAAGGAAAGCCACCCGCGCTGGATCGTGCGCGGAGCGGAGGTGATCGGCCAGTTTGTCGCCAGCAGCGTCTGGCTGAAAGATTGGCGCAAGATCGTTTCTTCGCTACTGGCCACGCTACTCATCTGGATCTCGATGTGGGCGACCAATTTGCTGGTCTTTCGCAGTGTGCATCTGCAGGCTGACCCGCTCCAGGCCGCATTGGTGTTGGCGCTGGTCTACATTGGATTGATCCCCGCGCTGATGCCTGGTAACATCGGGCCATTCTATTTTTTCGCCCAACTGGCTTTGCGGGCTTTTGCCATTCCTCTCAACCAGGCGCTGGCTTTTGCCATCTTGCTGCACGCTGTTGTCACTTTACCGGTGCTGGCCATTGGAGGGGTAGTTTTACTGATTTCCGGCAACCATCACAAGAGATGGTGATATTAAATTAATGAAATCAGTCTCCGTTATCATTCCCGCCCGGAACGCCGCAGGTAGTATCGAGGATTGCCTGAAGGCGATACTGGCGCAGGAGAACCTCGTTCACGAGCTGGAGGTCATCCTGGTGGACGATGGCTCGACGGATGATACCGCAACCTTGGCCGAAAGCCTGGGTGTGCGCGTGATCCGCCAGGCCAACGCCGGGCCGGCCGCGGCGCGCAACGCCGGGGCGAGAGAGGCGCGCGGCGAGATCATCGCCTTTACCGATGCAGATTGTATCCCGGCCACAGACTGGCTCGCATGCCTCGTCGCGCCATTCACTGCGCCGGATATCATCGGTGCAAAGGGAACATACCGCAATCGCCAACGCTCATTGACGGCACGTTTCGTACAGCAAGAATATGAGTCCAAGTATGCGCGCCTGGCAACACAGCGCTATATTGATTTCATAGACACCTACTCAGCCGCCTATCGCCGCGAAGTATTCCTGGAAAACGGTGGCTTCGACACGGCTTTCCCCATGCCTTCGGTGGAGGACCAGGAATTTTCCTTCCGGCTGGCGCGCAAAGGTTATCACATGGTCTTCGTCCCTAGGGCGGCTGTCTACCACCAACACGACCAGACGTGGGGTGAATATGGGCGGCGTAAATTCGGCATTGGCTACTGGAAGGCGTTCATGCTGCGTTGGCTGCCCGAAAAATTCCTGAGCGATTCGCATACGCCGCCTTCTTTGCGCTGGCAGATCGGGCTGTTGGGATTAACCACCATCTTGGGGCTCGGCGCGCTGTTCTGGCCGTGGGCCAGCTGGATCGCTCTTGGCAGCCTCCTCCTGTTCTATTTGACCAGTCTGCCGCTTCTTTCCCAGATCATCCAACGGGATAAAGGCGTGCTATGGGCCGCGCCTTTGCTGCTTGTGCTGCGGGCGCTGGCGCTTGGCAGCGGCTTGCTGGTTGGCTTTCTTCACCCGGCGCGCCGCCAGCAGCGCATACACGAAGGGCTATCGCTCGGTGGGCGCGCCATCAAACGCGCTCTGGACATTATCGGGGGTTGCCTCGGTTTGCTGATTTCCGCGCCTTTTATCGCCATCGCCGCGGTTGCAATAATACTGGACAACCGTGGGCCGGTCTTCTTCATGCAGCAACGGGCAGGCGAGTTCGGCAAACCATTTCGCCTGTTCAAAATGCGTACCAGTGTGACGCGCGTTGGACGTTTCCTGCGCCGCATGAGCATAGACGAGATGCCCCAGTTCTGGAACGTCCTTAAGGGCGAGATGAGCCTGGTTGGACCGCGCCCCGAAGAGCTTTGGGTGGTGGAAAGATACAACGACGAGCAGCGCCAGCGGTTGGCGGTCAAGCCCGGCCTGACCGGCCCGATGCAAGTGGCTGGCCATGGCGAGCTGGATATGGATGCCCGTTTGGCATTGGAGTTGGATTACATCCGCAATTATTCACTGGCGAAGGATATCGCCATCTTGCTGAAAACCGTGCCGGCAGTCCTTTCGGGAAAGGGGGCGTTGTAAGCCGCATGAAGAAGCAATTATCTCAGACTGCCAAGGTAATCCTGATCCTTCTCCTGCTTGCGCTGGTCATCGGCGGGACGAATTACTTGATCTTGGCATATGGCCCGCCTCCACCGAGTCAACGCTGTCACCGCATCCACGTGCAGGTACTCGCGGAACCAGCGCCTGTGCAGTCGCAGGGAGGCGGCGCTACGGAAGAGGCAGGAAGCGCGGTCGGGACGGGGGGTGGGGCTCCCGCGACATCCGCCGGGGAGATGCCGAAACTTTTCACGCCAGATGAACTCGCGCGGCGCGCTGGCTTTGGTCTAGCCTCCAATGCCGACCCAGCGCACTGGGCGGCGAGCCTCGGCGCGGGCTGGTACCTGGATTGGGCGGTGCAATACAGGCCGCAGGCGCCATTGCCGCAGCACTGGCAGACGATCCGCCTGTTCCCGGGAGGATGCGTTTACCCGTCCTTGGCAGCCATCCGCTGGGCCGCGTTCCACAACCGCGGCCAGGTCTGGATCATCGGAAACGAGCCGGATAACATATGGCAAGACGATGTAACTCCAGAAGTCTATGCACGCGTTTACCACGATCTGTATCTGCTCATCAAGAAAACCGACCCCAGCGCCTCGATTGCCGTAGGGGGCGTCTCAGTGGTTACCCCTTTGCGCCTAGCTTACCTGGATCGGGTGCTGGCAACATATCGAGAGCTTTATGGCGAAGCCATGCCGGCAGATTGGTGGACGGTGCATGGCTACGTGCTGCGCGAGGCACGCGGCTCATGGGGCGTGGAAATCCCCCCAGGTTTTTCCGAAAACCAAGGCGCGATGCATGGCATCGAAGATCATGGCCGGCTCGACTTGTTCGAGGCGCAGATCGTCGCCTTCCGCGGCTGGATGGCGGCCAACGGGTATCGGGACAAGCCCCTGGCCTTGACCGAGTTTGGCATCTTGTTGGGACCAGACACTGGGTACACGCCGAAGATGGCGGCCCAATATCTGCGACAGACGGTTTCCTGGCTCGAAACGGCCACAGACGAGAAGTTTGGTTATCCCGCTGACGAGAATCGCCTGGTGCAGCGCTGGGCCTGGTTCAGCCTGGAAGATCGCTTTTTCCCCACTTCTGATCTCATCAACGACGAATCCGATATGCTGACGGTAGTCGGGCAAGCCTTTCGGGAGGTTGTCCTTTCGACGATCAAGTAAGACCTTGGGTGTTTCCGGCAGGAATGTCACCAGTTTGGAAAATTCGGCAAGCAAAAAGCAAAAAGTTTAGTATAATTATCCCTTGCTTAGGGCATTAAAATTGATTAAAGGAGTCTTCTGATGGAATTAAAACAATATATGGCCTTGATCCAACGATGGGCCTGGCTGCTAATCTTGGGTCTGGTATTCGGCGCAATGGGCGGCTATTTGGGCAGCCGGTATACCAAACCCGTGTACGAGGGTGATACGAAGGTCATGGTCACACGCAGCGTCAACCAGGGACAAACCTCGGATGTGACTTCGTACCTGACCAGCACCCAGTTGTCGAGCACTTATGTTGAATTGGTGACCACCCAATCGGTTATAGACATTGTCTCGGGACGCCTGGGCTATACGGTCGACCCGACTGCGATTACCGTCCAGGCGGTGCGCGATACGACGATCATAGAGATCGCCGTCCAGGATACCGATCCAAAGCGGGCAGCCGACATTGCCAACGCGCTGGTCGCGGTCTTGATCGAACAGAACGATACGATCCAATCTGGCCGCTACAACTCGATGGAAGAGAGCCTGCAGGCTCAAAAGTCGCAAATGGAGAACCAGATTGCGGCTTTGCAGAGCCAGATTGACCAAGCCTCGACCCAGACAGTCGAAGAACAAAGGAAATGGGTGGAGGACCAAATTTCGGCCTTGCAATCAGAGAGTTCCTCATTGCAGCAGGATATCAATAACTTAACCCCGCCCAAAACACCAGACGAGCAAGCTTTGCTGGATGGTAAAAAAGCGCGTTTGCAACAAATCCAACCTTTGCTCAATCTATACCAACAAAGCTATACCAACCTGGTGGTATACGGCAAACCGGTGACAGGCAGCTCGGGCAACACCACGAACTTGACCTTGCTGCAAACGACGCAGTCGCTCTACCAGCAGATCTATGCTTCGATCTTGACCAACCTGGAAAACGTACGCCTGGCGCGCTTGCAGAACACGCCCAACGTGGTGCAGGTCCAACCGGCCACGGTCCCGGTATATCCTGTACTTCCGCGCACATCGGTCAATACGGCGTTGGCGGGGGTGGTTGGGCTGATGCTGGCGATCGGTTTTGTGTTCCTGAAAGAATACCTGGATGATACCTTGAAGTCGCCGGAAGAGATCAAGGATAAGCTCGGGTTGACGGCCATCGGCTATATTGCCCAGATGAAATTCGATGACGAGAGCAAGGAGGAGTTGTACGTTACCAAGCAGCCTCGCTCACCGGTATCCGAAGCCTTCCGCACGCTGCGCACCAACCTGGAATTCGCGGGCGTGGATGCGCCAATCCGCACCATGCTGGTGACCAGCCCCGGCCCGGGCGAGGGCAAGACAACGGTCGCATCCAACCTGGCGGCGATCATCGCCCAGGGCGGGAAGAGGGTCGTCCTGGTGGATGCAGACTTGCGCCGGCCGCGCGTCCATCGTGTGATGGGCGTCCAAAACCGGGTGGGATTGAGCGATGTGTTCCGCGGCCACCTGGAACTGCAGGGCGCCACCCAGAACTACCCAGGCGCTGAGGGATTGAGCATCATCACCAGTGGCAGCCTGCCTCCCAATCCGGCCGAGCTTTTGAGTTCAACGAAGATGATCCAGATCCTGGACGAGTTGAAAGAGCGCATGGATGTGGTTATCATTGACTGCCCTCCCTCCCTGGTGGCGGATGCGCAGGTTTTGGCAGCCAAGGTGGATGCCGTTCTGCTCGTGATTTATCCGGGTCACACCCATATCGATTCGGCCAGAGCCACGCTGGAGAGCCTGGGCCGGGCGAATGCCAAGGTAGCAGGTGCTGTGCTGAATAGAATCCCGCGCGAGCGCGGCTACTATTACGGCGGCTATCGCTATCACTATTACCGCAGCGACCGTTATCATTACTATGGCGGCGGAGGCGGCGGTTATTACTATGGTGACAGCTCTTACTACGGCAGCGACGGGAAGAAGAAAAAGAAAAGCAAGAAATAATGTCTCCTGCAAGGCGAGATGAGAGAAAACATGGATAAAAACGAATCAGATATGGCCGGCAACAGTGAACCCCTAACCCCGCAATGTCCTTACGTTGGGCTGGTGGATGACCCGACGACCTCGTTGGGGTATCCTTCAGTTTGGAATTATTGTCACCGGGCCAAACCGCTGGCGGTTGCACATGCGGATCAACAGCGGGTTTACTGCCTGACCACAAAGCATACGGAATGCCCATTGTTCCTCAAGTCAGAAAACAGCCCAATGCCCGCCGAGATGCAGACCCAGGATGTGCGCACAGGGCGCAACACGCGTGTGATGTGGCAGACGGTCGCAGCAATTGGCATGCTGGTCATCGTGGTAGCAGTCGCGGTTTGGCAGGGTTTTGCACGTGGTTTCTTCAACCTGCCGACGCAATTTATTAATAAAAGCGTTGCCACTGCCACTGCCACCTCGATCTTTGTGCCATCGCCCACCATGCCCGTTGCGACATTGTCTCCAACTGCGGTCAGCAACACACCCGAAACACCAAATCCAAATCCGACGGTCGTTTCCACCAACACGCCGCTTCCCACTCTTACTCCGCAAGCGACACTGCAATTAGACCTGGAAACGCCGCTGGGTTACCAAGGATTGTTCCTCATTCATCAGATGGCCGAGGGAGAAAGCCTGGATAGGTTGGCGCAAAAGTACAGCACAACTGTGGCTTTGATCCAGGCGATCAATTATTATGTACCTTCTCCACTGTTGGTCAATTGGAAAATTATCATTCCGATGGGAAAGATAGACATTCAAGGAGTACCATCCTTTGAACCCCTCATGGTTGTAGGCAGCATGACGGTGGATGATTTTGCCAAAAGCCTATCGGTAGACGCCAATACCCTCAGCTATTACAACGGTCTGACAACGACCTATCGGCTCTCACCGGGGGATTGGCTATTGATACCGCGCAAGAAACGTGTCACTGCCGTGCCTTCACCAACGGCAACGCCGTAGATAGGGTTTGGCAGAGGCAGTATAGATGCCCTCTATCCTGTTTGTCTGCACCGGGAATCAATTCCGTTCGCCGATTGCCGCAGCCGCCTTCTTGAAGAAGTTGAACGATGAAGGCGGCGCGGAAGTCTGGCGTGTGGAAAGCGCCGGCACATGGGCGGCTGTAGACCAGCCGCCTCTGCCTGCCGCGCTCCAGGCAGCGGCGGCCTGCGACCTCACCCTCGAGGGGCACAAGGCGCGCATGGTCGAAGACTCGATCCTCTCGAGCGCGGACCTGATCCTAGTCATGGAAAGCGGGCAGAGGGAGGCCATCATCAGCGAATTCCCGAAGGTTCGCAAGAGAGTTTTCCTGCTTTCCAAGGTCGTCGAAGGTATCGATTACGATATTCCGGATCCGCTGGCGAGTGAGGAATATCTGACCGAAGAGATCGCCAAAGAGGTCTGTGAATTGGTAAGCAAGGGTTTTCGCAAGATCTGCGACTTGGCCCAACATCTGAGCGCCCAAGTGGATGTTCCCAAAACGGGCAGCGCCTGACCCCGTTCCCCAGCATGAAACCAACGCCCAATCAAATAAGCGAGTTGAAGCGCATTCTGGAGCAAATCGCCACACCGGAGCGCCTGGATGACCATCCCTGGGCGGGGAGCCTGGTGGCGCGCCAGGGCATCGAGGAGGATGCCAGCTTGAAGGGGAAAAGCCCCGGCTACCGGCTGGTCAAAACCCTGAGCGGCATCTTTCGCAAGATGATGCCCAGCATGCCGCCCAAACGCGGCAAGCGCCTGGACACGCGCTGGTGCCAGTTCGGGATGCTGGCCGCGGAGTACTTTGCACCCTTCGAATTCGGCGCGGCCGCGCCCAGCTCGCTGCGGGATGCCTGGGGGCGGATGGATACAGCTATCGCCCTGTTCGTCTTTGGCAAAGAAGCCTTCGAATCCACCTATGACGAAGAGTTGATCCGTTACCGCCTGTTCGACGACGAGGAAGAACCGACTCCCACCAGCACAATGAGCGACTGGCATAACAAGGGCATCGAACGCCTAGCGGAGCTTTTCCTGGATGCCGAACAGTACCTGAGTCACCACAAGACGCAGCCGTCCATTGTGTTGGAACCGGAAAAGGCGGCGGAGTTGGCAGAACCGGTTGTAGAGGCAGCCGCCGAGCGCCCCGTGCTGCGCGACCGTTTGAAGAGCTGGCCTTATTGGCGCTACGCACGCCTGGCGTTGATCGTCCTTGCCGTGGTTTTGGTAGCCTGGCTGGGGATCAAGGGCTGGCGCATCTACCGGGGATTGCGCCTCGTGCAAGCAGACATGGGCGAGATCCAGAAACTGGCCTCCGAGCAGTTGAGCCTGGATCAGCTCGATCAAGTCGAGCCACTGATTTCCAAGTCACGCCAGGACGTGGCTGCGCTGAATACTGAGGCCGCGCCATTCCTGTGGTTGGCCAAAGGCTTCGGTTGGGTGCCGGTCTACGGCGGCGACCTGGCCAATGCCCAGGAAATCCTGGCGCTGGCAGAGAGCCTGACCGCTGCGGCTGACGAAGCCTTCCAGGGTGCGACGCCGCTCATCCAGACGTTGCTTGCAGAGGGGGGGCAGGGCAACATCGCCGGGGTTACGCAAATGCTCGTGGAGGCGCAGCCGGCTTTCCTCCAGGCGAAGACCGAGATGGATCAGGCGGTAGCGGCGCGCGCCAGCATCCAGGTGCAGCGTCTGGATCCCAAAGCCCGCGCCCTGATCGTAGAGAAACTCGATCCCTACCTGGGGTTGTTCCACGCTGGCCTGGAGATGGCGGTGGCATTTCCCCGCCTGGCGGGCGCATCCAATTATGGGCCGCAAACCTACCTGCTGTTGATCCAAAACGAGGATGAGCTGCGGGCGACAGGCGGTTTCATCACTTCGGCAGGAACCTTCGTGGTCAATGCGGGAGAGATCCTCAACTTCGTGATCGAAGACTCTTACGCCTTCGATGACCCAACGCGGTTCTACCCGGCGGCGCCCTGGCAGCAACAGCAGTACATGCTGCTACCCACCTTGTTGCTGCGGGATGCGAATTGGTCGCCGGATTTCTTGACGACTGCGGCGCAGGCCGAATATCTCTACGCGCTGACGCGCTACCACGGCGCGGACGGGGTGATCGCCATTGACCAGTACGCGGTCCGCTCGCTGCTGACGGTGCTCGGCGCGGTGCAGGTGGAGGCGGTCTCTTACCCGATCACCGCCGAGAACGTTGTGGCGTTCATGCGCCAGGCAAAGAGCGAGGCGGAGGCTTCAGGCGGGAACCGCAAGAGCTTCATGGGCGAGCTGGGCAGCGCCATCCTGGACAAGATCAAGAACTCGAAGGATATTTCCTGGATGGAGTTGGTGAAGGTGCTGCAAGCGGACCTGAACGCCCATCACATCCTGTTGCAGTTCGACGAGCCGGGCATGGCGGCAGTGCTGGCCGGGCGCGGCTGGGATGGCGCCTTGCACCCGGGCGGGGGAGATTTCCTGATGGTGGTGGATATGAACATGGGCTTCAACAAGGCCAACGCCGTTGTGGAGCAGAGTCTCAGCTACGAGGTGGACCTATCCAACGCGGCCGCCCCGACGGGGTTGCTGACGGTCATCCAAACGAACCACGCGACGAAGGGCGTGCCTTGCAAGCAGTTCGACATGCGCTACGAGAGTTCGTATGAGAAACTGATCAACCGCTGCTATTGGGACTATCTGCGCGTCTATAAACCCGCGGATACGCAATATCTGGATGGCACACCGCACGAAGTCCCCGGCGCCTGGATGGTTTCGGGCAAGACGATCCCTGCCCAAGTGGATGTACTTGAAGACCAGATTACCGGCGTGCAGGGCTTTGGCACGCTGCTGGTCGTCCCCGGTGGAGAATCGCTGACGACGAGCCTCCGCTTCCAGTTGCCGTCCCGGGTGATCGCGCAAGGCGAAGGAACGAGAGTACGGATTTACCATTTACACATTCAGAAGCAGGCCGGGACGCCGCCGCAGGCGCTGAAGGTGCGCATCCTCTTGCCTGCCGGCGCGAAGTTACTCTCCGCCTCGCCGGAGGCGGAGGTTAAGGTGGATGGCTTGTCTTTTACTATTGAGTTCAATGGTGATGTAGAAATAGCGGTCACCTACCAACTTCCTTGAAGGGGGGCATGCCTCCGCAAGGTAAAATCCGTACAAAATCCGGCAAAAGAGGGTGGCAAGTATTGTAAAATATGTTCAATCATATCTACAGTAAAGGAGAAAAGTTATGAAGAAATTCACTCGTATCGCCCTCGCATTGGTATTTGTGTTCAGCGTTGCTTTCATGAGCGTTGGCCGCGCCGCTGCGCAGACCACCGGCGGCGCCGGAGAGACCAAGGTAGTTGAGTTGCCTTGGTTCGTAAACCTCCCAAATGGGACCTCGGGTGGCGTACAGAATCTCATGGTCGACCCGTACGATGTGGTTCCTTTTCCGGATACAGCCCATCTCTTGCATGTCCTAAGCGAGTCCTTTGTGAGCGCAACCCCGGCTGGTGTGCACCTGGTCTGCTTCCAGACGCCTGCTTCAGGCGGCGCGATCTTCTATAAGGAGCCGAGCCTGGGCGTGTGGGTGCCTCTGGCGAATTTCCAGAGCTATCCGAACTACGACGGCGTGGCGTTCACCTGCACGAATACCTGGTACACGGGTACCTTCGCATTCGGCTATATCGTCCCGTAGGACGACCTGAAACAGTAACGTAACCCTTTTGCACTCTGGATGCGGCGGAGAAGGTTCCTTCCCCGCCGCATCGTTTTATATGAAAGCTGCGATGTTGCGTGCGCACCGCCTGTCTCGCTGGCTGCCGCCTCTCGTCTTGACCCTTACTCTGGGGGGAACTTACCTCACCACCCTGGCACCCGGTTTTACCTGGGCCAACAACGGCGGGGACGGCGGCGACCTGGTTACGGCAGCGGCCGTGGGGGGAATTCCACACCCATCCGGTTATCCCACTTACCTGCTCCTGGCGCGACTTTTTCAATTCCTCCCCTTCGGTTCGATCCCCTTTCGCACCAACCTGTTTTCGGCGGTCTGTACGTTTCTGGCCGCGTTTGTAATCTACTACCTGGTAACCGGCCTGCCGTATGCCCCGCTGAAGGGCAACGGACTGGCGGGCCTGGTCAGCGCCTACGCCTTTGGATTGGCGCCGATGGTCTGGGGACAGGCGGTCATCAGCGAGGTGTATGGGCTGCACGCCCTGTTCCTGGCGTTGACCTTGTACCTGCTCCCTTTGGGAGTTGACCCGCCTGCGGCGCGGCGCCTTGATTGGCTGCGCGGACTCGTCTTTGGCTTGGGACTGGGCAACCATGTGACGCTTGTTTTCCTGCTGCCTGCGTTGCTAATGGTGGGCGTCATCCAAAAAGATACAGTAGTAGCGCGCAAAGTTGGGCATCGTGCTGGTTTACCGTCCACGAATAGACCACGAATGCTCGAATGGCGTGGCTGGAGCTTTTATTGGAAACCTCTCGCCGCGCGGCTGGCCGGCATGGCGATTGGACTGCTCGTCTATTTGATCCTTCCTCTGCGGGCGCTGTCCAACCCGCCGGTCAATTGGGGAAACCCGGTCACGCTGGAGAATTTCCTCTGGCTCGTCTCGGGGCAGATGTATGCCGGTTATGCCTTCGGTGTCTCGGAGGCGCAGGCGCTGGCGCGCATCCCGGTTTGGGCAGGATTGTTCAGCGCGCAATTTGGTTTTTTGGGTTTGCTGCTTGGCTTACTTGGCCTGATCTATTGCCGCCCGCTGCCGCTCAGGGTCTATCTCGTCACCGGCTGGATGGCCTTGGCATATACCGTTTTTTCAATCGGTTATCACTCCTACGACGCGGAGATCTACCTCATCGCGGTTTTTCTGGCCCTCTCGATTTGGATCGGCCTGGGCGCGGCAGGACTGATGGATTTCCTCTCCCGCCGGGCGCGCTGGCCGGGGATTGTCGCAGGCATCCTACTCTGCGCATACTTCCTCGGCTTTGCCGCCTTGAACCTCCCCAAAGTGGACGCCTCCCAGGATCATGCAGCGGAGACCTATGGACGAGCCATCTTGGAGACCGCGCCGCCCCAGGCGTTGCTCTTTACCAGCGAAGACGAGACCACATTCACACTTTGGTATTTCCAGTTCGTGTTGCACGAGCGCAACGACTTGGCGGTGGTGGATACGCGGCTGATCTCCTTTGCCTGGTATCGCCACATGCTGCGCACTGGATACCCCGCCCTCAGTGTGCCGGAGCACGAGGGTGTGACCGTGGCGTACGAGTTCGTCGCGGCAAATGAAAGCCGCCCGGTTTGTGAGTCTTCCCGTTCTGGAATTCCTGTGGTAAATTGTCATTGAAGAAGTTATTCGCGATATTGTCTTCCCCGAGGCGCGCGAACAGGCGCTTCCATGGATAGGAATCGCATGAAACAAGTCCTCCAAAACATCAAAACCGGCAAGGCGCGCGCCCGCCGCGACCTCGTCCGCCAAGTGCAGCCGTCCAGTGTGCCGGAGCCAGAAAAGGCGGCGGAGTCGGCAAATGTGGGGGTGGAGGTTGCCCCAGGACGCCCCACGTTGCGCAGCCGTTTGAGAGGCTGGCCTTACTGGCGTTACGCGCGTCTGGCCTTGATCGTCCTTGCTGTAGTTTTGGTAGCCTGGCTGGGGATCAAGGGCTGGCGCATCTACCGGGGATTGCGCCTCGTGCAAGCAGACATGGGCGAGATCCAGAAACTGGCCTCCGGGCAGTTGAGCCTGGATCAGCTTAACAAGGTCGGGCCGCTGATCTCCAAGTCGCGCCAGGATGTGGCCGGGCTGAATGCCGAGGCCTGGCCATTCCTGTGGCTGGCCAAAGGCTTCGGTTGGGTGCCGGTCTATGGCGGCGACCTGGCGTATGCGCAGGAAATCCTGGCGCTGGCAGAGAGCCTGACCGCCGCGGCCGACGATGCCTTCCAGGGCGCGACGCCACTCGTCCAGGCGCTGCTCGCAAAGGGGGGGCAGGGCAACATCGCCGGGGTTACGCAAATGCTCGTGGAGGCGCAGCCGGCTTTCATCCAGGCGAAAGCCGAGATGGATCAGGCGGTAGCGGCACGCGCCAGCATCCAGGTACAACGGCTGGATCCCAAAGCCCGCGCCCTGATCGTAGAGAAACTCGACCCCTACCTGGGGTTGTTCCATGATGGCCTGGAGATGGCGGTGGCATCCCCCCGCCTGGCGGGCGCACCCGATTATGGACCGCAAACCTACCTGTTGTTGATCCAAAACGAGGATGAGCTGCGGGCGACGGGCGGTTTCATCACTTCGGCGGGAACTTTCGTGGTCAATAATGGGGAGATTTTCGACTTCGTGATCGAGGACTCTTACGCCTTCGATGACCCAACACAGGGACACCCGACCGCGCCCTGGCAGCTCCAGGAGTACATGCTGCTACCCACCGTGTTGCTGCGGGATGCGAACTGGTCGCCAGATTTCTTGAAGAGCGCCGCGCTGGCCGAATATCTCTACGCGCTGACGCGTTCCCACGGCGTGGATGGGGTGATTGCCATTGACCAGTACGCGGTCCGCTCGCTGTTGAAGGTTTTTGGCGCAGTCCGGGTGGAGTCGGTTTCTAACCCGATCAACACCGAGAACGTGATGGCGTTCATGCGCCAGGTGAGAGGCGAGGCGATTTTTGCTGTGAACCGCAAGAGCTTTATGGGTGAGCTGGGCAGCGCCATCCTGGACAAGATCAAGAACTCGCAGGATATTGCCTGGGCGGAGCTGGTGAAAGTGCTGCAAGCGGACTTGAACGCCCATCACATCCTGCTGCAGCTCGACGAGCCGGGCATGGCGGCAGTGCTGGCCGGGCGCGGCTGGGATGGCGCTCTGCGCCCGGGCGGGGGGGATTTCCTGATGGTGGTGGATATGAACATGGGCTTCAACAAGGCCAACGCCGTCGTGGAGCAGAGTCTCAGCTACGAGGTGGACCTGTCCAACACGACCGCCCCGACGGGGTCGCTGACGGTCGTTCAAACGAACCACGCGACCAAGGGCGTGCCTTGCCAGCAGTTCTACATGCGCTACGAGCGTTCGTATGAGAAACTGATCAACCGCTGCTACTGGGACTATCTGCGTGTGTACAAACCCACGGATACGCAATATCTGGATGGCTCGCCGCACGAAGTCCCCGGCGCTTGGATGGTCTCCGGCAAGACGATCCCTGCCCAGGTGGATGTGCTGCGGGAGAGGATCACCGGCGTGGAGGGCTTTGGCACGCTGCTGGTCGTTCCCGGTGGCGAATCGCTGACGACGAGCCTCCGCTTCCAGTTGCCGTCCGGGGTGATCGCGCAAGGCGAAGGAACGAGGGTACAGGTTTACCATTTACACATTCAGAAGCAGGCCGGGACGCCGCCGCAGGCGCTGACGGTGCGCATCCGCTTGCCTGCCGGCGCGAAGCTGCTGTCCAGCTCGCCGGTGGCGGAGGTTGAGGTGGATGGCCTGTCTTTTACTATTGAGTTCAATGGTGATGTAGAAATAGCGGTCACCTACCAACTTCCTTGAAAGAGGGCATGCCCCCGCCAGCTAAAATCCGTACAAAATCCGGCATAAGAAGGGGGCAGGTATTGTAAAATAGGTTCAATCATATCTACAGTAAAGGAGAAGAACTATGAAGAAATTCACTCGTATCGCCCTCGCATTGGTATTTGTGTTCAGCGTTGCTTTCATGAGCGTTGGCCGCGCCGCTGCGCAGACCACCGGCGGCGCCGGAGAGACCAAGGTGGTTGACATTCCGTGGTTCGTAAACCTCCCGAATGGGGCCTCCGGCGGCATACAGAATCTCGGCACCCCCGCTTTCAATGTACTCCCTTACCCGGATACAGCTCACTACCTCCACGTCTTGAGCGTGGCCTCTGTGAGCGCGACGCCGGCCGGTTTGCACCTGATCTGCTTCCTGACGCCCGCTTCGGGCGGTGCGATCTTCTGGTGGGAGCCGACCCTGTCGGTCTGGGTGCCTTTGGCGAATTTCCAGAGCTATCCCAACTTCGACGACGTGGCGTATACCTGCGTGAACACTTGGGCGACGGGCACCTTCGCATTCGGCTATATCGTCCCTTAGGACGACCTGAAACAGTAACGTAACCCTTTTGCACCCTGGATGCGGCGGAGAAGGTTCCTTCCCCGCCGCATCGTTTTCTATGTTTGTGTCTTCCCTTTCTGGAATTCCTGTGGTAAATTGTCGTTAGCCTATATTTACAGGAGGAATAATGTCCCTCAAAGTTACTCGCTCGTTGCTTTTCATCGTGCTGATTGCCCTGCTCGTCGCTTGCGGCAAGCAAGCGGGCGGAGTGGTCGTCCAGCCCGGCGCGGGCGAGACGCCGGTCCCGGCGGGTCCCTCGGCGACCCCTATCTACACCCTGCCGGCTTCAATCACGCTGGTGCCGAAGCTGGTATTGATGCCGAATGCCCAAGTCGAGGGCGAGGTGCTGCGCATCTCCGGCAATGGCCCCTATACCAGCGCTCCGTTCCAGTTGGAAGGGCAGCGATATTTACGCATCAACTGGGAGCAGTACAGCAACGGCAAGTTCACACTGTATATCGTCAATCTCGACCCAAGTATGAAATTCACGCCATACGGCGAGGTCAACTTCGACCTGTGGCCTGGGCCGGATGCCGGCTCCAGCGACTACGAGTTCATCGCCGGCAAGTATGTCATCAGCATCAAGGATTCAACCGGCCCGTGGGAGGTCTGGCTGGAGACGCTGACCATTAAACAGTGAAATGCCACCCCATCAACGCTGGGAAAATAAATCCCGCGTGATGTAGATTATCGCCCCTAAAACACAAGAAAAGGTACTTCGTGGGCTGCTTCCGCGAAGTGCTTTTTTTAATCGGGCTTTTTTGTCTCGCCCTTCTTCTTCCACAGAAGCAGAACGACCCCAACGATGGTGACCACCAAGCTGACGCCTATTGCGGCCAACTGCCGCGGGCCGAATTCGACTTGCCCAGAGCCGAGCCCGATGTAGTCTGCCAGCAGAGAGACTGCCAGCCCGATTAGGCCGAGGACGGTTACAACGATGCCAATCGTTTTCTTGGACATATCAGCCTCCTCTCAAAGAGATGGGTATTGGCCAAACTATTATACTCCTCTTGCGGTATACTCTATCCGACCACAATCAAGGATAGGAATTGCATGAAACAAGTTCTCCAGAATATGAAAACCGGCAAGACGACCGTTAAGGATGTCCCCGCCCCTGCCGCGCGGCCCGGCATGGCGCTTGTCCGCACTGCTGCCTCGCTGGTCTCGGCCGGTACCGAGCGTATGGTGGTGGAATTCGCCGAAAAGTCGCTGATCGGCAAGGCGCGTTCCCGCCCCGACCTCGTCCGCCAAGTGTTGGATAAGGCCCGCCGTGAGGGCCTGCTTACCACCGTCCAGGCGGCCTTCAACCGCCTCGACCAGCCGATGGCGCTGGGCTACTCCTCGGCCGGCACAATCGTCGCGCTCGGCGAGGGGCTGACCGGCTTCAAGGTCGGCCAGCGCGTGGCTTGCGCCGGCGGCGGCTACGCGGTCCATGCCGAATATGCTCTCGTGCCGCGCAACTTGCTTGTCCCACTTCCCGACAACGTGGATTTCGAGTCCGCGGCGTTTACCACCCTCGGTGCGATCGCCCTGCACGGTTTCCGTCTGGCCGAGCCGCAAGTGGGTGAACGCGTGGCAGTGATCGGGTTGGGCCTCTTGGGATTACTAACGGCGCAGATCGCGGCTTCGGCCGGCTGTCATGTGCTGGGCATTGACATTGACTCGAGCCGGGTTGCCCTGGCTGCCTCGCTCGGGCTTTCGGCCTGCTCCCGTGATCAGGCCGTAGAATCCAACCAAGCCTTCACCTCCGCCCGCGGCGCGGACGCTGTGCTCATCTGCGCCGATACGCCCTCCGCCGACCCGGTGGAGCTGGCTGGCGTCATCGCCCGCGACCGGGGGCGCGTGGTCGCCACCGGCGCGGTCGGCTTGACTATTCCGCGGAAAATTTACTACGAGAAAGAGCTTTCCTTCATCAATTCGCGCTCTTATGGTCCAGGCCGCTACGACGCCTCCTACGAAGAGGGCGGCCAGGATTATCCCCTTGGCCATGTGCGTTGGACGGAGGGGCGCAATCTCGAAGCAGTGGTTGAACTGTTGGGAAGTCGCAAGTTGAACGTCGAACATCTGATCACCCACCGCTTCCCGATCGAGAAAGCCCCCGAAGCATACGAAATCATCACTGGCAAGAAAAAAGAGCCGTTTCTCGGTGTGTTGTTGGCCTACGATGTTGGCAAGTTGGAAAGTTTACAGGTTGTCAGGTTCAAAACGACAACCTTCAAACCTGCAACCTGCAAACTTGGTGTGCTCGGCGCTGGTCTATTCGCCAATGCAACGCTATTGCCCGCCATCAAAAAAGTGGATGGGGTTGAGCTAATTGGCATCGCCTCGGCCGGCGGGCTGCACGCCCAGCACTCGGCGAAGAAATTCGGCTTTGCCTACGCCGCCTCCAACGATGACGAGATCCTCAACGACGCAAACATCAATACTGTCGCCATTCTGACACGCCACGACTCGCACGCAGATTTGGTGGTAAGAGCTTTACGGGCAGGGAAGCATGTGTTCGTGGAAAAACCGCTGGCGGTGAACAGTGAACAGTTATCAGCGATTAGCAATCAGTTACTGAACACTGAACACTGCTTACTGATAACTGGTTTCAACCGCCGCTTCGCCCCTCTCACCCAAATCCTCCACTCGTCACTCGCCAGTCGCCACGAGCCACTTTATATGCACTACCGCGTCAACGCCGGCTACATCCCGCTCAACCACTGGGTGCACGATCCAACCATCGGAGGCGGGCGGATTATTGGAGAAGGCTGTCATTTCGTTGACTTCCTGACCTTCCTCGCCGGAGCGGCGCCAGTGCGCGTGACGGCGTGCGCTTTGCCCGATAACGGCAAATACCGCGAGGATAACATCTCGATGACTTTCGTCTTCCCGGATGGCTCCATCGGAGTGGTGGACTACCTGGCCAACGGCGACAAATCCTTCCCCAAGGAGCGGGTCGAAGTCTTCTGCGGCGGGCGCGTTGCCGTGCTGGACGATTTCCGAATGCTGGAGATGATCCACGACGGGCGGAGGAAGGTGGTCAAGCGGGCGCAGGATAAAGGCTGGCGCGACGAGTGGGTTGCCTTCGCCAAGTCCATCCGCGAGGGAGGACAGCCGCCGATCCCTTATGAGCAACTCATCGGTGTTACGAAGGCTACCTTCGCGGCGATGGAGTCGCTTAGGGGTGACGGCGCGCAAGTTGGTGTATAATCATAGTGTAAACTTATAGTGCAAAAGGATTGTGCTGTGCCCAAAATCCGTGAACGCATGAACCTCTATCTCACCAAGCCGCTGGCGGATGAGCTGCGCCGCGTCATTCCGCCGCGCGAGCGGACGCGCTTCGTTGAAGAGGTGTTGGCGCGCGAGTTGCGCCGCAGGAAGTTGAAAGAAGCGCTGAAAGCCGCCGCAGGCGCGTGGAAAGACGAGGATCACCCCGAATTAGCTACTTTCAAGGATATCAATCGCTGGATCGAGGAAGGTAGAAAAGGCTTTGAGCGCGAATGGTCAAGGGAGAGGGGAGAAAATGCCTGATTATTTGCTCGATACTGGAATCCTGGTTTGCCACCTGAGAGACAACAAGGGGTATGTGGAATTGACAGAACACCTGACGGTTGAAGGGGATGTCTTTATTTCTGTCATCACCCGGCTGGAGATCATACGTGGCATGAAAGACCGCGAGCGAAAAAAAACGTTCGATTTACTCAACTCGCTCGAGACCATTCCAATGGATATCGCGATTGCCGATCAAGCAGGGGAGTTTATCCGCTCATGGCGGATACGCGGCATAACTCTTGGTATTGCAGATGCCACTATTGCCGCATCCGCATTGAGCGGGGGGCTTGCGCTTGTCACCACGAATGCAAAACATTTTCACATGCCGGAATTGATCGTCTATCAGGCGGATGAGGGTGGGCAACTGACCCAGTATGGAATATAAAATCGTCGGTCCGCTTCACAACCAATCTCCCGTGTGCATTCCCATTATGCGGATGCTTATTGAATAAGGAACCTCTGTAGAGATGCTTTTGAGTCGTTTGACCATTGCCCTTAAATCCCTGCGCCAGTTGGGAGTGCAACAAGTGGGGCTCTACGCTCTCTATAAAATCGGGCTGGCAACGGGGCATTATCGGAAAGTCGCCAGTCGCCAGTCGTTAGTCGTTAGTGGGGAGTTGCACCCCGTCATGTCTCTTCCCGGCAACGGTGAGCTCCTTGCTGTGCTGGGAGCAGAAGGCAAGGGCGTCCTCCTCTCCGAAGCTGACGAAATCGTTGTTGGCAAAGTCCGTCTTTTTGGCGGCGAACCGGTTGACCTACGCCTCACTTTCGATGAGCCTCTCCACCATTGGACAGCCTACGAAACCAATCCATCACTACTCTCTAATCTCTATTCTCTGATCCCTGACATCAAATTTCTCTGGGAACCCGCCCGCTTCGGCTGGGCTTTCACGCTTGGGAGAGCCTATACCATCAGCGGTGAAGAAAAATATGCCGGGGCTTTCTGGCGGTACGCCGAAACCTTCCTGGATGCCAATCCACCGTATCTCGGCCCAAACTGGATGAGCGGACAGGAGGTTGCGCTGCGCCTGATGGCCTTTGTTTGGGCGTCACAGGTTTTTGCCGCCTCGCCCGCATCCACGCCGCAGCGAAAAGCGCGCCTTGCGGAGGCTGTCGCGCATCACGCCTCACGCATCCCGCCCACCCTCGTCTATGCCCGTTCGCAAAACAACAACCACCTGTTGACCGAGGCGGCCGGCTTGCTCACCGCGGGACTGGCGCTGCCGGAAGCCCCGCAGGCAGCACGCTGGAGAAAACTGGGTGCGCAATGGCTCGAATACGGCTTTCGTCATCAGATTGACGGTTACGGAGAGTACAGCCAGCACAGCACCAACTACCATCGCTTGATGCTACAGGTGGCGCTGTGGGTAAGAGCATTAAACACGAAGGACACAAAGGTCACAAAGGAAAACCAAGAAAACCTCTGTGTTCATTTGAGTCCTTCGTGTTTACGGAGACTTGTTGCAGCCACTCATTGGCTGCTGGCTTTGCTTGATCCCACCACAGGCCAAGTACCAAACTTGGGCGCCAATGATGGAGCATACATTTTTCCTCTGACCATTTGCCCCTTCCCTGATTTCCGCCCTGTGATACAGGCAGCGGCGCGGGCGTTTCTCAATTACGAGCTGCCGCGCGGGCCATGGGACGAGATGTCGCTCTGGTTTGGCATTCCAATGGAAAACAAGCAATACCTTCGCACCGAGCGCTATCTCGGCGACCATCTCCACGCCAGGAATTCCTGGGCTTACCTGCGAACCGCGCAATTCACCTCGCGCCCCTCCCACGCTGACCAATTGCACCTCGACCTATGGTGGCGCGGCCTGAACATTGCCCGGGACGCCGGGACGTATCTCTACAACGCCGCCCCACCCTGGGACAACAGTCTGGCTGCCACTCAAGTGCATAATACCGTGACCATCGATGGCTGCGATCAATTCACTCGCGCCAGCCGCTTTCTTTACCTTGACTGGGCCAATGCCTATCGCGAAGATGAGATTGCTTCTGATCCCCAAACCATCCAGCGCGTGCGCGGGCGCTACCGGGCGCGCGGTTTTCGGCACACCCGCAGCGTGACCGCATTCACCGATGACCGCTGGCTGGTGGAAGATGAGATACTTCGCTTGACCAAGCGCCGGAAGCTGTTCGTCGCGCGCCTGCATTGGTCCTTGCCGGATTGGGAATGGAATATCGAGAACAGAGATTCGAAAGTAGAGATTAGTCTTCAGTCACCCCTTGGCGTAATTGCGCTCACCGTGGAAACTGCCCCACTCCTCTCCACCCCCCACCCTATAATCTCTTTGACGCGCGGCGGCGAGTTGCTTTACGGTGAAGGCATCCTCTCGCCTTTTATAGGCTGGGTCTCTCCAACATATGGTGTTAAAATTCCTGCGCTCTCCTTCGCAGTCGAAGTTACTTCAACTGAAATAGTCCATTTCACCAGTCAATTCACTTTCCCTACCAATCCCTAACCCCTCCTCGCGCCTCACGTTCCACTCATCACTTATCACCCTCACACCCATGCACATCCTCCTCATCCACCAGGCTTTTACCGCCCTCGATGAACCCGGCGGGACGCGTCATTACGAACTGGCGCGCTGCCTGGCCGGGCGCGGGCATCAGGTGACGGTCATTGCCAGCCCGGTGAGTTATTTGACGGGAGCCCCCCTCCGTCTCCCCCCATTTTCTGGGAAAATGGGGGGAGAGAAAGAGGGGGGTGGGGTGAGGGTTCTGCGCGCTTCGGTCTATTCTGCCCACCACAAATCCTTCGTCCATCGCGTCTTCGCCTTCCTCTCGTTCATGACATCCTCCTTTTTCCTCGGCTTGAAGGTTAAGCATGTGGACTTGGTCTGGGGCACCTCGCCGCCCATCTTCCAGGGCGTAACGGCTTGGATGCTGGCGCGGCTCAAACGCGTCCCGTTCCTTTTTGAGGTGCGCGACCTATGGCCGGCTTTCGCGGTTGCCGTTGGCGTGCTGACGAACCCGCTGCTCATTGCCATGTCCGAGTGGCTGGAACGTTTCCTTTACCGCCGCGCCGACCGGGTGATGGTCAACAGCCCGGGGTACGTGGAGCATGTCCAACGTCGCGGGGCGCGGCGCGTGGACCTCGTTCCGAACGGCGCTGACCCGGAGATGTTCAACCCGGCAGACGATGGCGCGTCCTTCCGCACCCGTCACCTGCTCACCAACAAATTCGTCGTCCTCTACGCCGGAGCGCATGGAATGTCCAACGATCTTGGGATAGTCTTAGAATCCGCCCGACTGCTTGCGGATACGCCCCAAGTGAGGGTCGTATTGCTCGGCGACGGAAAGGAAAAAGCCCATTTACAGGAACAGGCCGCAAGTCTTGGCTTGACCAATGTGTTGTTCCTGCCGGCCATCCCAAAAAGTGAAATGCCCACAGCGCTAGCCGGCGCGAATGCCTGTCTTGCCATTCTCAAGCCCATTGAGGCATACAAGACCACCTACCCCAATAAGGTGTTCGACTACATGGCCGCTGGGCGGCCAGTGGTGCTGGCGATTGACGGCGTGATCCGCGAGGCAGTGGAGGCTGCGGGATGCGGTGTCTTTGCCCGCCCTGGCGACCCGTCCGCGCTGGCAGAGGCCATTCGAGCTCTGGCAAACGACCCGGTGCATTGCCGCGAAATGGGTTTGGCGGGGAGGCGTTACGTGGAGGCGAATTTCAGCCGTTCAGTTCTGGCCGAGAAGTTGGCGAATATTGTAGATGAAATGAAAGCATGAATAAGGCGGCAGTTGTCTGCAAAGTGAGCGTAATCTGGTATAAGTAAGGAGATGGACATGGGAACTGGTTTTCTGAACAAACCGATTGCATTGGCATTTTGCGCCGCCCTTGCTCTGGCAAGCTGCAACCTCTCCTCGTCCGCGCCAGTCATTACACCGGTTGTAGCGGTGGAACAGCCAACGCTGCAGCAGTCTGCCGCAACACTATCTACTGAGACGCCAGCGCTGTCCCAGGCTACCGAGCCGCCCACGCAAATGCCTACGGACTCCATCCCGGCGGACTGGCAGACCTACACGGATCAGGCTTATGGTTTCGAATTTCGATACCCTCCAACCGGGCAGATACTCAGCCGGCAGGATCACGCGGCGCGCATCTCGCTGCTCATCGCCCCTGGAACGAACCTGGCCGAGAAGTTCATTGACGTCTCTGCAATGGAGAATGTGCGCCCGTGCGCCAGCCCGAATCCCGGCGCCAGCCAATCCAAGGAAGTTTCAGTGAACAACATCCCGTTCCTGGAAGAGCGCGGTGCAGATGCCGGAGCCGGTCAGATCTACGAATGGACCGCTTACTCAGCACAAGAGAACAATGTCTGCGTCAGCCTGACCTTTGTCCTTCATTCCACCAATCGGGACAATTACCCTACTCCCCCGCCGCTATTCGACGCCACAGCCGAAGCAGACATTTTTGCTCCCATCCTCGCCTCGTTCGAATGGCTGAATCCGTAGGAGGTCGCGCCCAATGGAAAAGTCGGGTTACTACAGCCTTATCCAGTTGACACCGGAGAGTATCATATTCACTCGCACGCTTCAGCAACGACGCGAAACGGCGCTCATCCTGGCAGTTTTGGGATTGGTCGCCTTGAGCGTGGCGATCTATTCGCTCTTCAGGCCAACGCGCGAGCTCTTTGTCTTCATTTTCTTCTTGCTGACTGGCGTAGGCGTGCTCGTCGCGGCGCTGTTGGCGCTGACCTGCTGGATGGAGCTTGAATTCGACGCGCCACGGCAGCAGATCATCAAGCGGCGGCATATATTCGGGAAGGTATGGGTCGTGGAGACGCTCCCTTACTGCCGTTGCCACAGCATCCGTGTGGTCAAACATCTGGGCGAGTACGATGTGACGCACCTCAAACTGATCATCGGATCTGGTCACACCTGGGCTAGCTTGCCGGGGTATTTCTACGAGAGCCAAGCCTTGTCCGTGCGGCACCGGATACAAGACCACATGCGGAGAAGGCCGTAGCGCGGCTATAGGAAACTATATGAACTATGATTTTGATCAGGTGATTGAACGGCGCGGCAGCAACTCTACCAAATGGGAAGCCTACCCACCGGATATACTACCGCTCTGGGTGGCAGATATGGACTTCCCCGCGCCGGCGCCAATCCTCGCCGCCCTGCACGCACGCGTGGATCACGGCGTCTTTGGTTACGAAGCCCCGCCGAGAAAGTTACAGGAAATTGTTGCCCAACGCATGGAGCGACTCTATGGGTGGGCAGTGACGCCGGAGATGGTCGTCCTCACGCCGGGCGTTATCACCGGCGTCAACCTGGCAGCTAGGACCGTTTGCTTGGCGGGAGAGGGGGTGCTGATCCAACCTCCGGTCTACCCGCCATTCTTTCGCGTGGATGAGATTGCCGGCGTTGTCCGCCAACATGCCCCGCTCACGCAAACGGTGGACGGACATCTATTGCACTATGCTGTGGATTTCGACGCCTTCGAAGCTGCCCTTACTTCCGGCGGGGCGCACACGCGGCTTTTCCTGCTCTGCCAGCCGCACAACCCCACTGGTCAAATCTATACCCTTGAGCAGTTGAGCCGCATGGCGGAAATTTGCTTGCGCAACGACGTTTTCATCTGCTCGGACGAGATCCACAGCGAACTACTTCTGGGCGGTGCGCAGCATGTCACCATGGCAATGGTTTCACCGGAGATCGCAAAGCGGACAATCACACTGGTCGCGCCCAGCAAGTCATTCAACGTAGCCGGGCTGTACTGTGCTTTTGCCATCATCCCCGAAGAAGGCCTGCGTGAACGTTACAAGAAAGAGGCCGAAAGGTTGACCATCCACATCAGCAGCTTGGGTATGGTTGCAACGCAGGCCGCCTTTTCCGGCGAGTGTGATGCCTGGCTTGCAGCGCTCAACCGCTATCTCACTGCCAACCGCGACTTCCTGGTGGCGTTCGTGAAAGACAATTTGCCAAGCGTGCGCACCACAATTCCCGACGCCACCTACCTGGCCTGGCTGGATTTCAACGAACTGATGAAAAGCGGGAAGATCGACGGCTCGCCGTACAAGTTTTTCCTCCATAAGGCAAGAGTAGCCCTGAACGATGGAGCAACCTTCGGCCCTGGAGGCGAGGGCTTCGTGCGGCTTAATTTCGGCTGTCCACGCGCCACGCTAGTAGAGCCGCTGGAGAGGATAGTGAAGGCGCTCGGAAGTGGATAGCCCCAAAACGGGATTATTTCGAACGGTGCTTGTACCGTTTCTGAATTCATTGTATACTCAGTTCAGGACGCCGACATAAAACCTGTTTTTTCTGCTGACAAGGAGGAGGATATGAGAACTCGACTTGGCATTTCCATTTTGATTGTCTCGCTCTTTCTCTTGGCCTCCTGCGCCCCAAGAGCGATGCCAACATCTGTTGCGGCTGCGACTCGGCCTCCGATGGCTGAACCTGCCGCGACACAAGCACCCCCTCAAGCAAACCTGTCTAGCGCGCCAGAGGCGGGCATCCAACCTCAAGGAGCACCTGCTGTATACGAAATCGGGACCGGCGCCAATGTGTCGGATGTGATAACATCCAATCGCATGATCATCAAGAATGCAGTTCTCAAGCTGCAAATAATCGATACTGAGGTGGCGATTGACGGTGTGACGCAGATTGCCGGCGATTTGGGAGGTTATATCATCAGTTCGCGCGTTTGGTACCAGACCACAATGGGTCAAAGCCAAAAGTATGCCGCTGTCACCCTAGGCGTTCCTGCTGGACAATTCGAGTTCGCCATGCGCCGCCTGCGCGGGCTGGCCATCAAAGTGCTCGATGAAACTGCATCCGGCGAAGATGTGACGGATCAATATGTGGATTTGCAATCGCAACTGGCAAACCTGGATGCCACACGCAACCGGATACTGACATTCCTTGATGATGCGAAAACAGTCAATGAAGCCTTGCAGATCAACCAGGAACTCACCAAGATCGAGCAACAGATCGAAGAGATCAAGGGGCGCATTAACTATCTCCAGGGACGCTCTGCGTATTCCACCATTACCATCTCGCTGGAACCGCCGCCACCGGAAATTGTTCCAACCCTCACACCCACGCCTATCCCTACTGCTACCCCGACACCCACGCCGACGCCCATCCCATGGAAGCCGGGGGAAACGTTCAATCGGGCAAGTGACACCTTGGTTACCATTTACCAGGCTCTGATCAACTTGCTGATTTGGATTCTAGTGGTCGTTGTACCGTTGCTTGCGCCTCTGGTGGTAATCGGCTGGGGGGTCTGGTATCTGGTAAAACGAAGGTCGAAGAAGTGATAGCGAATAGCCCGTCCACTTTCGAGGACGGGCTATTTGTTTGTTCATCAGGGTAATCGCGGGAACTCAATACCGGAACTCTTTGATATCTTTATCTGCGAACAAGAATGACAGGAACAGGGCGTGCTTCTTTGGCGCGCCGCTGACCATCCACGAGCAGCGCATATCTTCGCCTTTCTTGGCGTGTTGGCCACTGCGCACGCGCAAGCCCAATGCGACCATTTGTTTTTCGATGGATCCGATCTTGGCCGTATCCACCGGGCAGACCACCTCGTAGGTATGCTCTTCGCGGGTCTTATCAATCCCGGCCTCGATGAAGGGAAAAAGCCACAGAACAATGATGGTGAAGGACATCAGGATGCCTGCCAGCGCGTATTGGCCTCCACCGACGGCCATGCCGAGAGCCGCGGTCAACCAGATGGTGGCCGCCGTGGTCAGGCCGGTGATGCGCAATCCGTCGCGTAGGATGGCCCCTGCCCCCAGGAAGCCGATGCCGGTGACGATATTGGTAGCGATACGGGTAGGGTCTTTATCCAACGCGAGGCGCGAGGATAGAATGGTAAACCCCGCCGAACCCATGGCGATGAAGATCAACGTTCGGAAGCCGGCCGATTTGTCACGGAACTCGCGCTCCAGTCCCACCAGTCCACCGGCTGTCATGGCCAGCAGCAGACGGATGATATCCTCCAGGTAAAATTCCATTTCGCCTCCAATTTCAGAAACCGGGTTTCTCCGAGAAACCCGGTTTTTCGGTGTATGGCCTACCCCATCTTCCCTGTCAAATAGGCTTCAGTCAGTTCCTTTTGAGGGCGGATGAACATTTGCCCCGTCTCGCCGAACTCAACCAATTCGCCCAACCAGAACAGACCGGTGAAGTCCGAGACACGCGCGGCCTGCTGCATGTTATGCGTGACGATAACAATGGTGTAATTCAGTTTTAGCTCACCGATCAACTCTTCGATGTGCAGGGTGGCGATCGGGTCGAGGGCGGAGGTGGATTCATCGAAGAGGATGACATCCGGTTTGACCGCCAAGACGCGCGCAATGCAGATGCGCTGTTGCTGGCCAAGAGCGAAGCCCAGTGCGTTCTGCTTCAGTTGATCTTTGACCTCGTCCCACAGCGCGGCCTGGCGCAGGCTGCGCTCGACTGTCTCGTCCAGTTCAGCTTTACTCTTTATCAATCCCAGCGCACGCGGACCGAAGGCGACGTTATCGTACACCGATTGCGGAAAGGGATTCGGCTTCTGGAAAACCATGCCGACGCGCTGCCGTAACGTCACCACATCCATCCCATCAGCATAGATATTCCTCCCTTCAAGCAAAATCTGTCCTTCAACACGCACGCCGGGAATAGTATCGTTCATCCGGTTCAGGCAGCGTAGGAAGGTGGACTTGCCGCAGCCGGATGGCCCGATTAGTGCGGTGACGCGGCGCGGCAGCACATCCATGTTGATCTTGCTCAAGGCAAGTTTTGTCCCGTAATAGAAGTCTAGGCCGCGAATGGCGAAAACTAGATTCTCGGCGTCCATACTGCCAATTTTACCCCATCCGCGTGGCTTTGAAATGCCTTATAATCTGGCCGATGAATCGCTTAGCCGTTCTTGCCCTTTTGCTCCTTTTCCTTGCCTCTTGTGGGCGGGGGACTTCGCCGTCCACCTCCCCCACACAAGGCTCAGCCTACATCGAGAACAAAGGCTCGGATACCATCGTCAACCTGGCGCTGGCCTGGGCTGAGAGGTATCAAGACGAGCATCCCAATGTTCGGATTTCGGTAACAGGCGGCGGGTCCGGCACCGGAATCACCGCGCTGATCAACGGTACGGTGGACATCGCCAACGCATCGCGCCAGATTAAGCCGGATGAACTCGACCAAATGCGCGCCAAAGGCGCCGAGCCGGTCGAATTCATCATCGCCCGTGATGCCATCGCCGTGATCGTCAATCCGGAGAATCCAGTAAGCCGGTTGACCTTGCAGCAGATTTCCGACATCTACAGCGGCAAGATCAACAACTGGCAAGAGGTCGGCGGCGAAGACCGCACCATCGTGCGCCTGTCGCGTGAGACCAATTCCGGCACGCACACTTATTTTCTCGAAACCGTGCTGCGCCTGGGCGACAAGGAGAACAAGACACTCTTCTCGACCGATACACTGTTGCTGCCTTCCTCGGAGGGCATCATCAACGAGGTGCGCCAGAACCCGAACGCCATCGGCTACGATGGGCTGGGGTATGTACCGAAAGACCTGAAGATGATTGCCATTGCCCGCCAACCAGGCGGCACACATGTGCTGCCATCCATCGCGACGGTCAACGATAACTCCTATCCCATTGCCCGCGACCTGTATATGTATACAGCCGGCGAGCCAAGCGGCGCGGTGGCGGCCTACCTGGATTGGCTCATGCACTCGGAAGAAGCCCAAGCCATCGTGGCGCAGTTGGGCTTTGTGCCGATTCAATAGCCACAGATGAAAAATGGATAAATTCTTAAACCCCCAAAAAAACGAGGGCAAGCTGGCGCGAAGCCCTCATCAGCGCAGTCATCAAAACCTGCGGTTACTCGGCCATTGTCTTCGTCAGCCTCATCTTCTACTTCCTTCTGCGCGAAGGCCTGCCTGCACTCAGCGAGGTCAAGCTGGCTGACCTCTTTGCCGTGCGCTGGTACCCCATCGAAAAATACTTCGGCATCCTACCGCTGCTCAGCGGCACGCTCATCGTAACTCTCGGTGCGATGCTGGTCGCCGTTCCCTTCGGCATCGGGACGGCGGTCTTCATTGCCGAGATCGCCCCGCGCTGGACGCGTGATATTCTCAAGCCGCTGGTGGAATTGCTGGGCGGATTGCCCTCGGTTGTGTTGGGCTTTCTGGGTATCCTCGTCCTGGCACCGTTCCTGCGTGTCTTCCTGGACCTCCCAACCGGTCTGACCGCCTTGGCTGGATCGCTGCTCCTGGGCGGGATTGCTGTCCCTACCATCGTCTCGATCGCGGATGACGCGCTGGATGCCGTCCCGCAGAGTTACCGCGAAGGGGCGTGGGCCATCGGCGCGACACGCTGGCAGACCATCTGGCGCGTGACGCTACCTGCGGCCCGTTCCGGGGTATTGACCGCGATCATGCTCGGCCTGGGCCGCGCCATCGGCGAAACAATGACCGTGATGATGGTCACCGGCAACGCCCCGGTGCTTGCCACGCGTTGGAACTCGCTTTTCATGCCGGCACGCACCATGACTGCCACCATTGCCGCAGAGATGGGCGAGGTGGCCAACGCCAGCGTCCACTATCATGTGTTGTTTTTCATCGGGCTTGTACTTTTTCTCATTTCACTAGCGGTCAACGTGGCCGCCTCGACTGTTGTCTTCCGCCAGAAGAAGAGGGCGGAGAGGGTGTTGTCATAACCTATCCCCTGCCCCCCTCCTTATGAAAACGGGGATGGGAACTTCGGTCCGAGAGAAGGAGTAAAGAATGAAAGCCACTGAAATCCTTATGGAAGAACACCAAGTCATCTTGCGCGTCATCGCCGCGCTGGAGAAGGCCGCCGGGCGCGTGGAAGGTGGGCAAATTCGACCCGGCTTCTTCCTGGATGCCGCAGATTTCATCAAGAACTTTGCCGATGGCTGCCACCATAAGAAAGAAGAGGGCGTGCTGTTCGTGGCAATGCTTGCGCACGGCGTGCCGGAGCGTGGCGGCCCGATCGGCGTGATGATGGCAGAACATGAACAGGGGCGCGCCTTCACGCGCGGAATGCGGGAAGCGGCTAAAAAATGGGAAACCGGCGATGACTCTGCGTGCGAGGATGTGACCTTCAACGCGCGTGGTTATATCACCCTATTACGCCAGCATATCTACAAAGAGGATAACATCCTATTCCCGATGGCAGATCGAGTCATTCCGCTTGTTGAGCAGAATAAGGTTGCGGAAGATTTCGAGCGAGTGGAGCACGAAGAAACCGGTGCGGGCGTCCATGAGAAATATCTGGCATTGGCGGAAAAATTGGAGAAGGAGGTCAGCAATTAACCGTTTCCTCACCCAACGCCTGGGCTTTTCAATACTGACGCTGGTTGCCCTGCTCACTGTCATCCCCATCCTGGCAGTATTCGCTTATATCATCGCCAAGGGCGCGCCAGCTATCTCGTGGGAGTTTCTCTCCGGCTTCCCGCGCGATGGGATGCGCGCGGGCGGCATCCTGCCGGCCATTATCGGCACATTCTACCTGACGCTCGGTACGGCGCTCTTCTCGGTGCCGCTGGGCGTGGCGGCGGCGATCTACCTGGCAGAGTACGCCCGCGAGAACTGGCTGACGCGGCTCATCCGTATCGCCATCATCAACCTGGCGGGCATTCCATCGGTGGTCTATGGCCTGTTCGGGTTGGGATTGTTCGTCTTTTTCCTGAAATTTGGCACCAGCCTGCTTTCCGCCTCCTTGACGCTTTCGATTATGACCTTGCCGGTCATCATCAGCGCGGCGGAGGAGGCGCTGCGCGCCGTCCCACAGGCGTTTCGGACGGTGAGCGTATCGCTCGGCGGGACGCGCTGGCAAACCATCCGCCGCATCGTTCTACCGCAAGCCCTTCCAGGCATCATCACGGGCGTCATCCTCGGATTGGAACGCGCCGCTGGCGAAACTGCACCCATCCTCTTCACCGGTGCTGCCTTCTTCCTGCCACGTTTGCCCAATTCGCCTTTCGACGCCACCATGGCGTTGCCCTATCATCTCTTTGTCATCTCCACCCAGGTGCCGGAGATGCCGGTCCAGATCCAATATGGCACAGCATTGGTGCTGATCGCTTTTGTTCTGGGGATGAATCTGATCGCTACAGTAATACGTTCACGGGCGAGGGCGAAAAGGCAATGGTGAAGTTACAAGTCACTCTCCCATTCCCAGCCGCCGCCGAGCATCCTTGCATAAACTCACCCCACTCGTTTCGTACCATTCCTGCAAGCGCTGACCCTCACTTGCACCACCGAGCGCATCCTGGTATATTCCATATCCCCAGTATACGTAACGTTGTGTTTCCTCCGCCCAGGAGGATTCTGCCTTTGCGATAACGCTAATTCCTCCGTTGTAGCCAGCCAACGCCAGGCGGGCATCGCCCTGTGCAGCCTCCAACGCACGGCGCAGGTAGGATACGGCGCGTAAGGCGTTTGTGTCTGGATCGTAGGGGTTATCACTTGTATAAAAATGAAATGGCATCACCTGGAACAGACCCATTGCTCCGCTGCGGGAAAGCGCCAGTGGATTGCCACAAGACTCTATCTGCATCACGGTGGCGAGCAGGTTTGGATCCAGACCAGCTCCCGAAGCCCAATCCTGGATTTGACTGGCCCAAAAACGCACTTCTGGCGTGAACTGGGGGGCAATACCAAGGGATGACACACCCATTTGAAGCAACGGTTCGGTCGATAGATAGGACAAGGCGGCCGGCGTGGTTTCGCTTGATCGAAGCGCAGCCGTAGCCAGGATGGCTGCCGCTGGGTTGTTGGTTACGTCGATCCCAATGGAGGTTGAGGATGGCGTGGGGGAATAGGTTGAAAGGATGAACAATAAGAACCCCACCACTAGCACGACAAGGGGTGGCAGCGCCGCCCCCGTTAGACAGCCGGAATTGGAGGAATTATAGGACATTCTGTTTCAACAGGTTTCATACCTCAGCGGCCGAATTCATTCGGCTTCCACAATCAGCCGCCTCGCTTTGGCGAGACGGCTGATTGAGCGGAGGGAGGAACGAGATGAAAGGGTTTGGCTCCCGATACATCCTTTATGTTGTTTACGATGGGCGCACAGGATCGCTGTACTCAACCTCGCGTACCGCACGGGAATTCATTGAAACCGGATGATAGGTCGTCTCCTGGCGAGCCGCAAAGCTCGTCGCCGGTTGTGGGACCTTCGCTGCAGGACGGTAATTCGAGTTGATCGGATTGCCCACATTCGGCCGAGGGCGGAGCGCGGTTGTCGCCGGCTGCAAAACCGGTCGTTCTTGCGGCCGCCGGCGGTCTTCTGCCGAAGTGAACAGGTTATCACCTGCAATCGAGAAAGTGCCAATAATCAACACGCGGATCATCCACACCATCACGGCGACAAAAACCGGTACAACCTTGGTCAATGTGGCGCTGCTGATCACCACGCCACTTGCCAGACTGTTATGGTTGACGATGGCGACAGACACCCCCCACCAAGTCAAGGTGGCATTCATCCCGGCGGCAAGCAGCCATGCGCCAAAGAGGTACCAGACCTCGGCAGGCTCGTTGCGGCCTCGTTCCGGTGTGAAAATGCGGGCGATACCGGCGAAGTCAATCCCGCAAAAGGCAACAGCCAAGATCGTCGCCCAGCGCATCCCGGCAAAGGTCAGGTTACCGAGCACATCCAGGAGGGCGAACTGGGTGGTGCTATAGTTAAAAATCTCAAAGGCGATCAATGCGAACACAATGATCGCGCCCCAGGCGAAGCCACGCTTGAGCGTGAAACCCCTGAGCAGGTTGCCGACCCCTCGATTAGGACGAATAGTGGTAATGCCCATTTCGACCTCCTTTTAGAAGATTAGAACGGATGTTCGACATGCCCGCATTATAGAATATCTGTTCTATCTTGTCAAGAGGTAAGTTATTTGATACAGTAAAGGGAATGGAGACTTCCGAAGTCTTGGAGACTTCGGAAGTCTGAGAAGCCTGAACGGAGGATACCTTGCCTTCTAACCTTTTTTTGCTCGCTGAGCTGACCTACCCTGAAGTGGCCGCCCTGCCCCGCGACATTCCGCTTGTTCTACCTCTTGGCTGGGGTTATGACCATTCGATTCTGATAGAGCACCTCCGAAACCCACCCCTGATTGGCCTGCTTCCTGCGCTGCCCTTCGGCTGGATTGGTAGCGGACTGGAAGTTCCCCAACCCGTCTTCGAGGCCGTGCTACGCAATCTGTTGGGCAACCTGCTCGAAGACGGCTTTACGCAACCCTATGCTCTCATTCCTGATGGACTCCCACTCTCCCCAGATATTCCTGTCTTGCGAGTCCCGCTCAACCCCCTCTCCCTAACTCAACACTTATCACGTAGCACTCAGCTCTTCTCACTTCGCACTCCTTACTCATCACTCCCCACCAACGCGGACCTCAACAAGGTAGTCCTCATCCCCATCGGCCACACCGAGCAGCACGGATTCCACGCGCCACTCTCGACCGATACGCTCATCATCGAGGCCATTGCAAGGGGCGCAGCAGAAGCCATCCCGGAGAGAGCGACCTGTTTGCCGGTAACGCCCTATGGAGTCAGCACGCATCGCCGCTCGTTCCCAGGGACATTCAATGTTGGCGGACGTACCTTCGAAGATTTCTGGCTGGCCGTGATAGATGTACTCGGCGGGCGCGGCTTCACCCGTTTTTATCTCCTGAGCGGGCACGGCGGAAACTGCTCGTTCCTGACCACTGTCGTGAAATACGCAGGCGAGCGGCATCCCTACATTTTCTGTGCCACAACCGGACTGTACCTCAACGGCCCAAAAGGCGTAGCCGCGCTGGAGGCAAAGCGTACATCGCCCATCGGTGGGATGGGACATGCTTGTGAGCTGGAGACTTCGCTCATCCTAACGCTGCGCCCGGAACTGATCCACATCGAGCGCGCTGTGGACGAGACCGCTTTTATTGCCACGCCATCCTACTACATGGACTGGATCGAAGGCGGCGCGCTGATCGCCAATCCGCCCTGGGACGATGATACCAAGACCGGCGCCTATGGCGCGGGCAGCCTGGGAACGCAAGAGAAAGGTGAATACTGGCTGAAGGTTGCCATCGAGGAGAAAGTGGATCACGTGATGGAAATCCACGAGCAGTACAGGCGGAGGCGCGAGCGCAGACCAGAACGAGGAAGGTGTTTATGACCACCCAGGAACGCTACGAACAACTCAAGCAAGAAGTCAACCACCACTTCTATCTTTATCATGTAGAGGACGCGCCGGTCATCAGCGACGTCCAGTACGATAGACTGGTCATTGAGCTGCGCCAGATCGAGACAGAACACCCGGAGTGGATCACGCCCGATTCGCCGACCCAGCGCGTCGGCGCGGCGCCCTCCGAAAAGTTTGAGAAGGTACGCCATCCGGCACCCATTCTCAGCCTGGCCAATGCATTCGGCGCTGACGATGCCCGCGCTTGGTTCGAGCGTGTCCGCAAGCTGGATGACCGGGTGGAGCAGGCGAAGTTCGTTGTCGAACCGAAGATCGATGGGTTGAGCGTCGTACTGCACTACCGCGATGGGCTTTTCGTTCAAGGTGCGACGCGCGGCGATGGCGAGGTCGGCGAGGATATCACCGCCAACCTAAGGACGGTAAAGGCGATACCACTGCGGATTCCAGTCGAGAGTCGAGAGTCGGGAGTCGAGAGCAAGCAACTGGTGCAGCCTTCTCTCTTCGGTTTCCCCACTCTACCGACTAACGACTCGCGACTCCCAACTTACCTGGTCGTGCGCGGCGAGGTTTTCATCACGGTGCAGGATTTCGATGCCCTGAACAAGCGCCTGGAAGAAGCCGGCGAAAAGACCTACCTCAACCCACGCAATACGGCGGCCGGTTCGCTGCGCCAGCTCGACCCAGCGATCACCGCTGCTCGTCCGCTAACGCTGCTCGTCTATCAAGTTGTATATTCCGAGGGTGGTCAAGTCCCAACCAGCCAGTGGGAACTCCTGGACTGGTTGAGGTCGCTTGGCTTCCCCGTTACGCCGGATGCCCGTCGCTTCGAGGACATCGAATCCGCCATTGTCTACACCGAGACATGGGCGACACGCCGCGACGAGCTGCCCTATGAGGCCGATGGCATGGTGATCAAGATTGAAAACCTGCGTCTCGCCGCGGACCTGGGCTTTGTGGGCAAAGACCCGCGCGGGGCCATCGCGTTTAAGTTCCCGGCGCGCGAGGTAACGACGCGCTTGCAGGAGATCCGCGTCAACGTGGGGCGGACAGGCGTGCTAACCCCCTTCGCTGTGCTGGAGGCGGTCGAGATCGGCGGCGTGATTGTCGAGCGCGCCACGCTGCATAACTTCGAATACATCGCCGAGAAGGACATCCGTCCCGGCGACCGGGTGCTGGTCAAGCGCGCCGGCGAGGTCATCCCTTATGTGATTGGCCCTGTGACCGAAGTCCGTAGCGGCACCGAACGCCCTTACGTCCCACCGACGAATTGTCCTGCCTGCGGGCAAGCTGTCGAGCATTTCGATGGCGAGGTGGCCTGGTATTGCGTCAATGCAGCCTGCCCGGCACAACTCGTCCGTAACGTGGAACATTTCGTTTCCAAGGGGGCAATGGATATCAGCGGCTTGGGAATCAAGATCGTGGAAAAGCTCATCGAGAGCGGGTTCGTGCAAGATGTAGCCGATATTTACACCCTGAAACGCGCAGACATCCTCGAATCCGTCACCAAGAAAGAGCGAAAGACCAAGGCAGAACCACCCGGCAAGATTGCCGATAACCTGTTGGCAGCCATCGAAACATCCAAAGGACAGCCACTGAACCGCCTGATCACCGCGCTGGGTATGCGCGGCGTGGGTGAAGTCGTTGCCGGCGACCTGGCGCGTGCTTTCCCAACTCTTGACATCCTCGCCCTCGCCTCAGCGGAAGATTTGCAAATGGTCGAAGGCATTGGGCCAAACATCGCAGAGGCAATCGTGGACTGGTTCGGGCGCGAGCGGAACAGGATCGTGCTGGAGAAGTTGAAAGCAGCCGGCGTCTGGCCGGTTGAGAAGGGAGAAGGGACAAGAAAAAAGGGAGAAGGGACTCTGGCTGGGATGACTTTCGTCGTCACGGGCACATTGCCCACCTTCAGCCGCGAAGGTGTGAAGGGGTTCATCGAACAGCACGGCGGCAAGGTGACAGATTCGGTCAGCAAGAACACCAGCTACCTGGTGCTGGGCGAAGCGCCAGGGTCGAAGCTACAGAAGGCTCAGGGGTTAGGGGTAACGGTAATCGGGGAAGAAGAATTGCGCCAATTAGCAGCAGGTAAATAGGGTTACTCGCTGGCCTTGTAACCCACAACCCCTAATCCATAAACGTAGTAGAAGCTAAACAAATCGAAATAATGTTCCATCGTTGCTTCGTCGCTGGCCTTGAGGTCCTTGGTCTCATCCACGCAATCCACGCGCAGCGCATCCACCGTTTGGCCCTGGTATTCGACAGACGATTTGCCAGCCACGATGCAGTTACGCTTGGTTTCGCTTTCGAGCCAGCCAGAATCCAAGGTTTTGTGGGTAACAATTGAATATTCCCATTTCGCGCCCAGCACGAACCCTTCGGCAGAAGGGAAGAAGACGCCGGTATAGGATAGGGTGTTCATCACTTGTACATGGGCAGTGTCATACAGCTTCCAATCTTTCCAAGTGATGCCATCCGCAGTGCACTCGTAAGTCTTTATGTCCAGGCCGCTGGGGGAAGTGGTGGTCACCGTGGCAATCGCATGATTGAAGTCGCCTTCTATATCGGTGGCGGCAGTGATGACCGCCCCGTCGGCGCGCGTCTCGCTTTTGACGCCGGCGCGGCGCGGGTAATAGGGAAGATCGCAGGCGGACTCAGGCTGGTAACTTCCCGATTGCGGCACGCCAGTCGCGGTCCCGACCGCTGCGTTTCCATTTCCGTTCTGAGATTTGTCGCCGCATCCAGCCGTGGTAACGATCAAGACAAGGATCGCAATCGTCGAAAAATCAGCAACCTTGATTTTCATTTAGGGTTATCTCCTTCGTGGCAATCGTTTCTACAAGAATCGCTCTGTTATATCACCGCAAACCGGTACTTGCAAGCCTGATTGACAGAAACCCTCCCCTACGCTAAACTTACACCTATGTTTTTTATTTTTTTGCCGCAGAAAAACACAGATGCACAGATTCCAGGATAAATTCTTTTATCCAAGCTCACGCCTGCACTCCCCGGCACTTGCGTCCGGGGCAAGTGTGCTGCAGGTGCAAGTGCCTGCGGCGAGATAAGAGGAGCAACCAGCCATGGACTTTCAAAACGCCGATGACGCCGTCACCCGTCGCATTCATGCCCTCCGCGACCGCGAAAAGATGCTGCGCGAGAATGACCTGTATTTCTACAACCAGCCGGTCAGCGAGCTGCGTGGCGGGGCACGCGTGCTGGTTAACGGGCGGGAGATGGGCATGTTCGCCTCCTATTCTTACCTTGGCCTGATCGGCCACCCGCGCATCAATGCCGCGGCCAAGGCTGCGGTGGATAAATATGGCACGGGTACGCATGGGGTTCGCACCCTGGCCGGCTCGCTCAAGCTACATTCCGAATTGGAAGAGACAATTGCAGCCTTCAAGCACGCCGAAGCGGCCGTCACCTATTCATCCGGCTATGTTACCAACCTGGCCGTCATCTCCACTTTAATGGGGCGCGGCGACTACGTTATCTCCGACAAGCTGAACCACGCCTCCATCGTGGATGGCTGCCTGATGTCCGGCGCGGAATTCCGCCGCTTCCGCCATAACGATATGGCCGACCTGGAGCATCGGCTAAAGCAGGCGCCGGGCGGAGTGGCCAAGCTGGTGGTGGCCGACGCCGTTTTCAGCATGGATGGCGATGTCATCGACTTCCCGCGCATGGTGGAGCTATGCAAGAAGTACAATGCCTGGCTGATGATTGACGAGGCGCACTCAGTGGGTGTGCTCGGCAAGACCGGACGCGGCATCGAGGAGCATTTCGACATGTGGGGCAGCGTTGATATCAAGATGGGTACAATGAGCAAGACGATTCCATCGGTGGGAGGTTATGTGGCTGGCAAAAAGGAACTAATTCAGTACCTGCGCCACGCCAGCCGCGCCTATATCTTCTCGGCAGCATTGCCCCCTGCCCAGGCTGGCGCGGCCAATGAGGCTTTCAAGGTCATCATCGATGAGCCTTGGCGCATCGAGAAGGTGTGCGCCAACGCGCACCAATTCATCTCCGGCCTGAAAAAGCGTGGCTTCGATACCATGCAGACCTCCACGGCCATCGTGCCGGTACTATGCGGCACCGACGAGCGTGCCTTCGCCATGACGCGCGAGTCCCAGCATCACGATGTGTTCGTTCTACCGGTCGTTTCGCCCGCCGTGCCGGAGGGTCTCTCGCGGCTGCGCGCTACAGTCACTACGGCGCACGAGCCGCAGGAGATCGAACACGCCATGGATGTGATGGAAAAAGCCGGCAAACAGATCGGCGTCATCCAATAGCAGGGACCAGGAAGGTTGAACGCCAGAGGGAACGCCTCTGGCGTTTTTGATTCCTACTTGACAAATTATATAGTTTTATATACAATATGTATAGTTTTATATACCAAGAAAGAGGCGCCGTGAAACTCGGAAACCATCTTCGCCAATTACGTTTCGAACATGACCAAATCTCCCAGCAAGCGCTGGCCAACGCCGTCGGCGTGACCCGCCTCACCATCCATTCCATCGAGGCCGGGAAGTTCTTCCCATCAGCCCTGCTGGCGATGAAAATTGCCCGCTTCTTTGGCAAGACTGTCGAAGAGGTCTTCTACATCGTCGAAGAGGATGACCAAACTACTCGGAGAGGATAATGGATAAAACACTCAAACGCTTGCGCATTGCCTCCCTCAGCCTGGGGATCATAGCCTCCTGCGGCATGATCTATAACTTAACCCTGTTCACCTACCTGCGCCCCAGAGTTCTCAACTTCGAGGCGCTGAGCGAACAGACGATTCTGCTGGGCGATCTGACTGCCTTGAGCCTGATCCTGATCGGTGTCTTCCACCTCTGCACCGTCATCACCCTGCTGCTACAGATCACCGTCCAAAAATCGGCAAGCACGCTCAAGGTCATCGTCGGTGTGATCGGCATCATTTCTGGCCTGCTCCTGTTGAGCGACCTCGCATTGCTCTCGGACATCGGAAAGGAGTATGTAGAGGGCTGGGATACATCCAGCGAGTGGACCATCCTCTTCATAAACCATAGCCTCCATACCCTCTTCGCGCTTCTTGCATTCCCAGCCTTAATGGTAAAAGGTAAAGGGCAGATAGAAGAGATTGCCGCGAAAGATGATGTGATCTTCGCCGCTGCCCACACGACCGGCTTGCTGTGTGGAGGCATCGGATTGGTTGTTGTCATCCTCGCGCTGGCGGCGCCGCTGCCGACCTGGCTGCTCGCTACCCTTTCCATTCCGATTGGGCTGCTGATCATCCTCCCCTCCCTGCTTGCCGTGGGCGTCTGGCTGTTCATGAAACGCAGGGAAAAGGTCAATGAATGGTTCGATGAAAAACAGCTTCAGGACATCTCCAGGGCCAGCCTGTGGACTCTCGCTCTCACCCTACCTTGCATGATCGCCGTGGGCATCGTGCAGCGGGTGAACGGTCCCGGCAGCGCCTGGGACTTTGTCTGGCTGCCGCTCTACATCTTTCTCAACATGACCCTCTTCTCGGCGGCAACCCTCTATTTGCTTAGAAGGTGATCCTGTTTCGACTGAGCAAGAGCACGGGAGATTTCTCTCGTGCTCTTTGCTTTCTGATGGTAAGATAAAGCCATGCCAGCCCTGACCCTCAAACCCGGGCGCGAGAAATCGCTGCTGCGCCGGCATCCCTGGGTGTTTTCCGGCGCAATTGAACGTGTGGATGGAAACCCCGCTCCTGGCGAGACCGTGGACCTGCTCTCGTCCAAAGGCGACTTCCTGGCTCGCGCCGCGTATTCCCCCCGATCCCAGATCCGGGCTCGCGCCTGGACATTCGACACATTTGATGCGATAGATGAGTCCTTCTTTCGAAAGCGAATCGCGACTGCCATTCAATCCCGTGACACGTGGAACGTGGAACGTGACACTAACGCACTTCGTCTAATCCACGCCGAATCGGACGGTCTCCCAGGCCTGATCGTGGATCGCTACGCGGATATGCTTGTTGTCCAATTCCTCACCGCAGGTGTTGATGCTTGGCGTGAGACCCTCGCCGATCTCCTGCTCGAACTCACCGGCCTGCAAAACATCTACGAGCGCTCCGACGCCGACGTGCGCGAGTTGGAAGGCCTGCCTACAAGGATAGGCTCGTTGCGCGGCGCTTGTCACTCGTCACTCGTCACAATCGAAGAACACGGTCTACACTTCAAAGTGGATTTCCAGCGCGGCCACAAGACCGGCTTCTACCTCGACCAACGCGAGAACCGCCTTAAAGTACGCCAACTTGCTGCGGATCGTGATGTGCTGGATTGTTTCTGCTACACCGGCGGCTTCACCGTCAATGCGCTGGCGGGAGGAGCAAAATCCGTCCTCTCGGTCGATTCCTCCGCCGAAGCTCTTGCCTTGTGTTGTGAGAACGTTGCCTTGAATTCGTCGAACGTCGAACGTCACCCGTCACCCACCTCCCGTCACACGATTCGCGAAGGCGATGTATTCCAAATATTGCGCCAGTTCCGCGACCAAGCCCGATCCTTCGATCTCATAATCCTCGATCCACCTAAATTCGCCCCCACCGCAGCCCAAGCCGAAAAGGCGGCGCGCGGCTACAAGGACATCAACCTCCTGGCCTTCAAGCTGCTGCGCCCCGGAGGAATATTGGTCACATGCTCATGTTCAGGGGGAATTGATGCCGACCTATTCCAGAAGATCGTTGCCAGCGCCGCGCTGGATGCGGGCGTGGAGGCACAAATACTCTTGCATCTCGCACAAGCCGCGGATCACCCCGTGGCATTAAATTTCCCCGAGGGGGCGTATCTTAAGGGTCTCGTTTGTCTGAAGGGTTGAAAGTTCAGAACATTGAAATCAGGAAACCATTTTCTTCGTGAAAATGAGTTCCCGATTACTTCCCGTACTTTGCGTTCTTCTCCGCTACTTGCAGCACCGAATGCTTGGCTGCCTCTTCACGTGCTTCCAGCCAGCGCTTGAGCGAGCGCGGACTTTCTCCGGATGATCGTCCCAATAAAATACCTGCAACGGTTAAATCTTCATCCAAATCAGGCCACCGAAGGTATCTTCCATCGCCGTTGATCTCGAAGTTTGCGCGTTCATCCGGTGTTCCATAATACAGACGCGGATACCAAGCCAATGGCGTGACGATAGTTCGCCCATCGGTCAGATCGATGGCAAGGATTTCGTCATCCACGCGCACATCTTGTGCACGCGCTTCATCTAATTCAATCTCCACCGTGGGCATGTTCTGAGATTATTCTTCGCCTAACGACAACACCGAGCGCAGCAAACCGGCAATCAACACACCCAACTTGACGCCTTTGCCCGGAGTGAGCGTCAAAGACTGGCCGCTCTGCTCAGCGCGCTTGGTCAGCAGGTAAGCCGCGCCGAGGCCGGTCAGCGCGCCGACAGCCGCGCCGATAAGCAGCGTTTTGGCTTTCCAAGTATCGTCAACTTCGGTTTGTTCGATAATAGCATTTTCTTCCATGATGGCAATCCTTTCATCGGTAAGGCGGGATGGCATACCGCCCTAGGTCTATTCAAACAACGATTTCAGCGCGGCGCGCGCCTGCTCCAGCCAGACCACAGGCTTGACCGCCGTATCCGCTCCGCGCTTGACGCCAACGACGATGCGTGCGGCGAAATCCTGCACCTGAAGCGTGTAGCGCGGTGCGATCTTCAGTAAACGGGCGAGGGCATAGATCAGGCCACCCAGTACGGCCATGCCGAGCAGGGCAAAAAGCATCAGCGGCGCGATCAGCCAAATGATGGCCACGTCGGCCCATAACCGGGCGTCACCCGCACCCGCGCGGATGGTAAATACGCCAAACACAACGACCAAAAGGAGGACGAGAATGATTGGCATCAGTATCTGCCAGGTAAATTGACGCTTGTGCGCCCGTTGTGTGGGCGATTCGAAGTCGGATGAATCAGGCATGGGATTATTTTAGCACGGAATCAGGAACCCGTTTTCTCAGAGAAAACGGGTTCCTTTCCGGAATTTTCATGAATTTCAAGTATAATAGGTTCAGAGATTTTTTACCTGCCGTCGTATGTTTATGATACAGCGGCCGCGGCTTACAACGAAAATGGAACTCTTGGAAAATTCTGGGACTTGCCCTTTTCCTTGGAATCTGGGGCAGAATGAATTGAGAAGTGCGTCTTGTGAGTTTTTTGTACTTTGCGTTGATCAGGACAGACATTTCCGTACGAACCGACGACTTCGCGATAAACCCCCGATCCTGGTGACTTGATCTGTCGCCGGATTTGAGTTCTTCTTACATCTTGCCTTAGCAAGATGTAGGTACAGAAATATCCAGGAATACTTCCACAGCCGTGGCCTCCTCCTCGACGTTGCTCGAGGTGCGGCGCTGCGGCTGTGTGCGTTTAACAGCCCTCCCCCGTCCCTTCCCCTAAGGTGGAGGGGAGAAGAGGAAGAATGCAGACGATTACGGCGATCGAACCTCAGAAAAAGAACCCGCGGCGGGTAAACATCTACCTGGACGGCGAGTTCGCCTTCGGCCTTTCCAAGCTGGCGGCTGCCTGGTTGAAGGTCGGCCAGACGTTGAGCGAGGAGAAGCTCACCGCGTTGCGCGAAGATGACGAGCGCGATACGGTTTACCAAAAGGCGTTGCACTTCCTGAGCTATCGACCGCGCTCCGCAGCCGAGGTGCGGCAGAACCTGAACAAGCATAACGTCCCAGAGCCATTGATCGCGGCGACCCTGGAACGTCTCCAGCGGAATGGACTTGTGAACGACAACGCCTTCGCACGCGCTTGGGTCGAGAACCGCAGCGAGTTCCACCCACGCAGCAAGTCAGCGCTCAGGATGGAGCTGCGACGCAAAGGCCTCAGCGACGAGGCCATCCAGTCCGCGTTAGAGGAAGGAGCGGACGAAGAAACCCTGGCGTTGGACGCGGCCCGGAAATACGCCCGCAGGCTCACGGTTCGCACCGGGGCCGGCGCCGCCCCGAGCGTGTCGGAGGGCCGAAGCAGCCTGGAGCGCGCCGAGTTCCGCACCAAGCTGAGCGGGTTTCTTGCGCGAAGAGGCTTTTCATACTCCACGATAGTCCCGGTCGTCTCTCAAATCTGGCAGGAAATCCACCAGATGGCGGACGATAGGGAAAAAACCAAACACGAGGATTAGCTATGAATCCAATAGACTTCATAATCATTGGCCTGGCCCTGCTCGTGGGCCTGGCGGTGGGATACTTCTTCAGCCGTTACCTGACCGAAAAGTCGCAACGGCAGCAGCGTGACCAAGTCGAAAAGATGCTGGACGAAGCCAGGGAACAGGCAAAGGCCATTGAAATCCAAGCACGGGATAACGCCCTCAAATCCACGCAAGCTGCCGAGACTGAGATCGGCCGACTGCGCTCGGAGCTAAACCGGGAGGACGAACGCCTGCAGAAACGCCGCGCCGAGTTGGACCAGCGTGTGGAACGCCTCGAGCAGCGTGAGCAGGCAGCGAACAAACGCCAAAGCGCGGCGGACCGTCGCTTCAACGAGGTTGAAAAGATGCACGAGCAGGTGATGGAGGAAATTCAAAAGGTGGCGCAGATGAACACCGACGAGGCGCGCACAATCCTGCTGGCCGAGGTCGAGAAAGAGTCGCGCAACGACATGGCGCGCATCATCCGTCAAGTCGAGACCGAGGCGCATGAGGAAGGCGAACGCCGCGCCCGCAAGCTGATCACGGATTCGGTGCAACGCATCGCCACGGACAATATCGCGGAGGTGGCGACCTCGCTCGTTCCGATTCCGAATGAAGAAATGAAGGGCCGCATCGTGGGGCGTAACGGACGTAACATCCGCGCCTTCGAGCAGGCTGCCGGCGTGGACGTGATCGTGGACGACACACCCGAAGCGGTGACGATCTCCTGCTTCGACCCGGTGCGACGCGAGATCGCCCGCCGCTCCCTCGCCCGCCTGATCCTGGATGGGCGCATCCACCCGGCGCACATCGAGAAGGTTCTGGAAGATGAACAGAAGGCCATCGAGAAGATCATTGTCGAGGCGGGCGATGAGGCCGCTTTTGACGCCGGAGTCCCCGGTCTGCATCCCGAAGTTCTGCGCATGATGGGACGGTTGAAATTCCGTACCTCCTACGGTCAGAACCAACTGGCGCACGCGGTGGAGGTGGCCAAGCTGGCCGGCATCCTGGCCGCCGAGTTGGGCGCGAAGATCGAAATAGCCAAGGCTGGCGGTTTCCTGCACGACCTGGGCAAGGCCATGGATCACAACCAGGAGGGGACCCATGCCGTGTTGGGCGCGGAATTTGCCAAACGCTATGGCGTGAATCCGCAGGTGGTCAATGCCATCGCTGCCCACCACCACGAGGTGGAACAGGAAAGCCTCGAAGCGATCATCGCCGAAGCTGCGGATGCCATCTCCGGGGCGCGTCCCGGCGCACGCCGCGAAGACCTGGAGGCTTACATCAAGCGTATCCGCGCCCTGGAAGACCTGGCCGCTTCCTTCCCTGGCGTCAGCCAGGCCTTCGCCATCCAGGCCGGGCGCGAGGTGCGCATCATCGTTACGCCGGGCGAAATTGACGACCTGGCCGCCACCCGCCTGGCACGCGACATCGCCAAGAAGATCGAGGAGACGATGCAGTATCCAGGCCAGATCCGCGTGACGGTGATCCGCGAGACGCGGGCGGTGGAGTACGCGAAGTAGTTTAATAGTTTTGGTAGTTGTGTAGTTTTGTAGTTGGGGAGTCTGATGGTTGGATGGTCTGATGGTCGGCATAATGAAAACCTCCCGCCGGGCAATAGGCGGGAGGTTTCAATTCTAATCTTGGATGAATGGGTTGTACCTTTTCTCCTCCCCCACCCTCGTCTCCCCTCCATGTCCGGAGAGAATCCTCGTCTCCTCCGGCAGGGTGAACACCTGCGAACGGATGCTCTCCACGAGCGTCTCCCAACTGCCTCCAGGCAAATCTATCCGTCCGACGCCGTTTTGAAAGATGAGATCGCCGCTGAAGAGGGTATTTGCCTCGGCGCAGTAGAACACGCAGTGACCCGGCGTATGCCCCGGCGTGTGGCGAACCTCGAAGGTCAAGCTACCTATGGATAGCTTCTGTCCGTGAAAAAGGTCTATCGTGGGCTTTGGACCTTTTTCGATGCGATAGCCGAAGAGCGCGCCGCCTCCGCCCATTTGCCACAGGAAGTGATCCTTGGGATGCAGGGCAACGGAGAGATTCGGCGAGTCGGTAGCGTCAGCGAAAGTCAGTGCCTCAGCCAGTTCCGCTGCGCCTCCGATGTGGTCGAAATGGGCATGGGTGTACCACATCTGGCCAATACGCCAGTTGCGCTTGTGGGCTTCGGCCAGAATGAAGCGACCATCCCAGGCCGGGTCGATGACCGCCGCCTCGCCGGTTTGGGAATCGGCGATCAGGTAAGCATTGGTCAGCACTGGGCCGAGGGTGAGGGAGAGGATTTCTAAAGGCATAGTGTTCTGTATTCAGTCGTCAGTAACCAGTGACGGAACACTTTTCACTGATTACTGGAAACTACCTCGCGCGGCGCAAAGGCCAAACTGACCACCATCGCCACGCCGATCAGCGCCAAGCCGACCGGGTAAACACTAACCGGCTCACGGGTGTACAGCCAGCCGGCCAGCAACGGTGCCAGGATGGTAGTCAACGAGTTGACGGTCTCTGTGATGCCGTAGGCCAACCCCATCTGCGCCTGGTGGATGAGTGGGCGCACTTGGGCAAAGATCAACATGCGCGCCGCCCGGTAACCGCCCATCAGGAAGTAGCCAATGGCATACCAGGCGGAATTGTTCCCTTTCCAGAGTAGCAGGGCAAAGAGCGCCACTGCTGCCTGCGCCAGCACAAAGCCAAGGCGGGCGCTGAACTGTCCGAGCAACAGGTTGAGCAGGGCGTTGCCCAGGCTGCCGGCTGAGCCGATCCAGCCGATGACAGTCAGCGAGAGGCCGCGCTCGTTTTGCAGGAACTTTGGGGTCAGTGGCTGAGGCAGGTACATGGCGAACATTGCCACGCAGGTGATGGCAAGGAAGCCCAGAAAACGCTGGGTGGTGAGTAGTTTGGCAGGAGGATCATCCGGGTCATGACCGTCGCGCGGCTGGGCGCGCAGGAATAACATGATGACGGTCGAGACCGTAACAACACCAGCAGCCACAAAGTACACGGTCCGCAAGCCAAAATGGTCGCCGATCCAACCTCCAGAGAGGGGGCCGACCACTGAACCCAGGTTAAAGGCGGCCGAGGTCAGGGTCATGGCGCGACCCGGCGTCAGCTTACCGCGCGCCGCAGTCACGTAGCTTGCTAGCGGCGAGGAGACGAAAGCTGTCAGCCCGTACCACAGCATCCCGATAACGAAGACGGTCAGGGAGCGCGCCAGGGCCATGAAGATAATCGCGATCAGGCCCGAGGTCCAAGCCACCAAAAGCAAGGGGCGCCGACCGATGCGGTCCGAAAGATAACCCGCCGGGATGTGCGTCACGGTCATCGCCAGTCCAAAAGCGCTGAACACGCTGGCGATGGTCATCGTGCTGGCACCGAGTTGCTGCAAGTAGATTGGCTGGAAAAGCAGGAACATGCCTTCGCCCACGCCCCAGGCGAAGAGCGAGGCAGCGATGAGGAGCAGGTCGGAAGTCAAGGGGGCCTCGATGGTTGTTCAACCGCAGAGAACGCGGAGAGCGCAGAGAAAACCTATTTCTCGGCGGTTAATTCTGACACGCGCCGGATGAAGTCGGCAGCCGCTTTGAAAACGACCTGCCGCGTCGGCTCCTCGGTGATGACGTGCCCGCCGCCCTCCACCCACAACATCTGCTTGTCGGCGCTGCCAAGATGGTCGTAGATGGACTGCATACTGTCTTTGATGACGTAGGCATCATCCCGTGAGTGGATGAGCAGCACCGGCGCCGTGACTTTGGGCAGCGTGGCTTGCATCTCAGCCGTCAATTGGGTTAATTCCCAGATGGAGCGCACCGGATTTTCTGGATAAGCGACGTGCTGCGCGAACGCCTCTTTATCGAACCAGTCCGAGCCGGGAACTTCGGACCCTTTGGGCATATAAGGGATGAACCAGGAAATTTGCTTTATCCAACGCAGGCGTGGGTCGTCTGGGAGTTTATAGGGGGTGGACATGGCGACGACACCTCGGACATTCAGCCTGCTGGCTGTCGTCAGGGACAGGATGCCGCCCATCGAAAGCCCGAGCAGGAAGACTTGATCCGTGCAGGAGCGCAGCAAGTTATAGCCATCCTCGACCGAGAGCAGCCAATCCTGCCAGCGCGAGCGTATCATATCTTCGGGTTTCGTCGCGTGCCCCGCCAGGCGGATGCCGCAGACAGTGTAGCCCTGCTGGTTGAGGTACTCGCCGAGCCAGCGCATTTCCTTGGGCGCGCCAGTGAAGCCATGGGTGACCAGGCAGCCAATGTTGGCTTTTACACCTTTACCGGGGAAGAAAAAGGGTTCAGCAGTAGGGATGATCATAGTTTTATAGTCTGGTGGTCAGGTAGTCGGATAGTCGAGTGGTCAGATGGACAAGCGGTTAATATGTTGATTATAAGCGCGGCGCGGCGATTTGAAAGAAAACTTCGATCAATTCGCCTCATTCGATACTAAGATTTCCAAAATGGGCAAGGAACGGGTCTGGCCATCCAACTCATAGACGCGCTCACCGATTTGCTGCGCGCCCATGCGCGTGTAGAAGCCCAACGCGTGCGGATCGGACTCGATCTCGAGGCGGGCAATGCCCAACTCCCGGCAGCGGGAGAGGGCGTGAGCGAACAGCCCCCGTCCAATGCCCTGCCCCATGAACTCCGGCAGCACCCATAGGTGTTCCAGGATCGCCTTCGGTTTTGAGGGGATCAACCCATAGAAGGCAACCATTTCCCCTTCCCGCTCCGCAACGTAGACTTCATTTCGGGTGATGAAATCAGGTGTAAGGGTCATGCCGGCCGTCCAACGCCTCATCCAGCTTTCCGGATAGCCCCAGTGACGCTTGGAGGCCAAGGCGATCTCGGTCAGCCGCGCCGCGTCGGTGAGTGTAGCACGGAAGAATTTAAGCTCCTTGTTCATGGCACGGCATCCAAGCAAAGCTGTGCTGGACACTTGCACCGAACGCAAGTGCGGTGTTGCCAAATCCAGCATGGGTATGGCGGATTTGCCAATACGCCATAGCGTTTCGAGAACTACGCGAGATACAGCAACAGAGCATACACATCCAGCACTAACTCCACCTGCGAACCCTCGAAGGCAGCCTCCTTGCCATCCGGTGAGAGGATTTCGCCGCTTACCGGCTTCCCGAAGGCGATTGTCACGCGCTGAGGCCGATCGGCGTAGTTGACCAAGTGGAGTTGAAAACGCTCACCCTGTTGCCCAATTTCGACCAGCAGTGGCGCTTCGCTCTGGACCTGGTGCCTGGAGGCATCTCCCAGCGCGGCCAGCAACGCCTGCCGCATCTCTTGCGGAGGCAGGATAAAGTACGGCGATTGCAGGAAGAAATGCACCATGCCCAACCGATCCAGCAGGCGACGCGCCCAGCGGTAACGGAAATAGGCGCGGTAGGTCGCGACGATGGGCGGCGAGATGAGCCGCGCCAACCAGGCGTGACGCGCCAGGAAGGGTAGCCGGGGCAATTCCCAACCGGGCAGGCGCAATACGTCAATCGTCTGGACTTCAGAAGGAATGGGGAACGCGGCCGGGCCAAAGGTGAGCAAGATTTGCAGTCCGGCCATTTGCCCAACGCCGGTCACGACGCGCCAGGGTAAACGTGCGGCCACCAGTGTCTGCCCGGCGCCGAAGTAACGTGACGCTAATCGGCCCCAATCCTGTTGCAAGGCATGGCTTGGATAGAGCAAACCGATCGTCGCCGCGTTTTGCCGGTTCTCATATAGGGAGGCATGTTCCATCAGCCAGCGGTGATAATGGCCGATGGCTTCCCGCTGCGGGGCGTAACGCTCGGCAGTCAACAATGTGAATTGGCCATCGGCAACGAACTCCGTCCCTTTGGCCACCATCGCTGCGCCGCAGGCCGCCGCCTCGGCAATACCCTGCTGGAAGCGACGCGGCGGATAGACATCATCGAAGCCGATGCCCTTGTCGTAGGGGTCAGTGCTGACTGGCGTCCCATCTGCGAGAGCGATGGCGGTGCGTAGCGTCAGGGCATTGTTGACCAGCAGCGGTGCGGCGCGATTCTCGGTCTCCCAGCGCGGCAGACCGTAATCCTCGATCATCAGCATGTCCTGGACTTTCGCCAGCGCAGCCAGGTCAATGCCGCAGATGACATAGCTGGGGCGCATCACCGCGTCGAAATCATTGACGCTGACCAGCACATCCGGCTTGAGGGTGCGGGCGTAGTCGGCCAGCTCGGCGAGTGTCTGCGTCACGTGGTCGGCGCGCCAACGCAGGTAACGGTCGGTCGCCTCCTGCCCCGGCGAGAGATGGACTGGCATCTTGCGGCCAACTTCGGCGCGATAGGCAGAGCGGCAGCGCAAGCAATAGCATCCCGCCGCGCCGAGCCACGCCCCGCCGAGGAGAAATGTCTGGCTGGCATGCCAGGGATTGTCGAAAAAAACACCGTCCGCTCCGGATTCGATCACGCCCCTCACCATTTCGCGCAGGTGTTCGCGCCATTCCGGGTGACGCCAGCAACTCATGTAACGCCCAGTGTAGTAGTAGAAGGGGCGGCCGCGCGGGTCGCACGCATACCAATCCTTGTCCCGGAAGCTGCCATCCCAAACATAGTTCGAAGTCTGGATGTAGCCGAAGACGTGCATCCCGGCGGCGTGATAGACCTGTGCCGCTTGGCGGAAAGCCTGCCAATCCTCCTGCTCGATTTCGGGCGGGAAGCCCCAATCGTAGGTCAGGTAAGCCCAGTCAAAGGCGGCTTCTTCGGCCATACGCCGCGCGCCGATGGGTGTGTGCGCTTCGAGGTGGACAGCCTCATCCACCGGCGCGCCCATGAACTTGAGCCGGTTCATGCGGATCGTCCCTGCGCCAGCCCACAAGTAGACCGGGTGGTGGCGGCCGGGGGTGAAGAGATCTTTGGAAGTCATGGGGATATTAAATCACGAAATAGGGAAAAGTGGGTTGTGTCTCAACACTTTACCTGCCAAACGGCCGGTGTGATGTTCTCCATCCACTACCCGCATACCGTTGACAAAGACGTAGTCTATCCCCTCAGGGTAACTATGGGGATAATTCTCGAAGGGATAGCTGTGCGGGTAGAGATTGGTGGCGCGGTCGCGGATGCGATCGAGATCGAAGACCACCAGGTCCGCCCAAGCCCCGGGCCGCAGCATGCCGCGATCCGTCAGACCGAGCCTCCATGCCGGGAAGGAAGTCATCTTGCGGATGGCTTCTTCCAGGGTCAACACTGCCTCGTCCCGCACATAGCGTTCCAGCACGCCAGGGAATTCCCCATAACTGCATGGCGAATAAGGCGGCGGATCGTTGAGGAACCCATAGGGGGCCAACACCTGCCCATCCGAACAGATCATTACCGCCGGATGTTCGAGCAGGATGCGAATATTGGCTTCGTCAATGTAATCGAAAATGGCTTCGGCCTGGCGCCCGTTGGCGGCGATCAGGTCGAAGTAGACATCGAAGGCAGCCTTGCCGCGCGCCTGGGCGATGGAGGCGATGGTCTGGCCAACCGCCTCCGGCGTCTGCGGGGCGTGCAGGATCGTGATCCGTTGCCACTGCCCGTGCTTGAGCAGCCCGACCGGGCCGAAGGCAGGCTTGCGGTCGGCGACGATCTCCTGGCGGATGGATTCTCGGGAGACGGGGTCTTGCAGCAGGGATGCGATCTCAACCTGCAGAAGTTCCTGAAGTCGCTGTGGCAGGCCGCCAAGCAGCTCGGGGCCAAGGTCGGTATGGACATCATTGTCCACGGTCACATCCTGGCCGCGCCTCCGCGCCTCCTCCACTAGGCGCAGATTGGCGCGTGCGTCGTACGGCGCACCGAACTTGGGCGCGTTGTGGGAAATCTGCACTGGTACTCCAGCCCGCCGTCCAATCTCGATCGCCTCGGCCACCGCTGCGAGGATCGTCTCCCGCTCGCCGCGGATATGGGAAGTGTACAAACCGTGATGGCGGGCAACCACCTCGCATAAAGCAACGATCTCCTCGGTGCTGGCAAAGCAGCCGGGCGGATAGACCAGGCCGGTGGAGAGGCCGAAAGCCCCCGCCTGCATCGCCTCGTCCAGCAATCGCTTCATCTGCTCCAGCTCGGAAGGCTTTGGAGGGCACTCTTCCAACCCCAGCACCGCCATGCGCAGCGCGGCGTGGCCGGTGAGGGAAGCAACGTTAATCGCCAGCCCCTCCCCTTGCAACGCGCGCAAGTATTGGCCGAAGGTACGCCATTCCCAAGTGACTTCGGGCTGGTCGGATACCGCCCCCCAGTAGTGGCGCATTTCGGCAAAATGCTTTTTGTCCACCGGCGCAGGGGACATGCCACAGTTGCCAATGACATGGGTTGTAACCCCCTGACGTATGGCGCTCTCGGCGCGCCGATTCACCAGGATGGACAGATCGGAGTGAGTGTGGATGTCAATGAAGCCGGGGGCCAGGTAGCGGCCATCCAGATCGAGCGTTTCCTTGCCCTGCAGCGTTCCCGCGGGGGCAATCGCCGCGATCCGCCCGGTCTGAACGGCCAAATCACCCCAGACCCAGGGATTGCCGCAGCCATCCAACAGCCGGCCATTGACAAGGACAAGATCAAAGGTTTTCATCAGGAGCCTGCCAGGCTATTTACCCAATGCCCAGGTCTCCCAACGCGGATCGGCGGCGGCATAGAGTTTACCATCCGCACCGTGTAGGATGGCGCCCACGCCGCCAAAATCAAAGTTCCAGACGGTATCGCGCACGAGGGTATATCCCCGCGCTTGCAAATCCGTGGCCACTTGATCATATAGATCCGCTTCCAAACGCAATGTGCCGGGGCTCGCCTCATGCGGCGCAAAGGAAGATGGAGCCGAGATGCTGTAAAAGCGCGGCATGCTCACCGCCTCTTGCGCGTCCATACCAAAAACGGCAATGTTAAAAAACACCTGCACCAGCGCCTGGGCTTGCATATCCCCGCCTGGTGTGCTGTAAGCCATATAGAATTCCCCGTTCTTGAAAACAATCACAGCATGAGGCGTAATGCGCGGGCGCTTCCCTGGCGCGATTACGTCAACATTTTCGGGATCCATGCGGAACTGGTTCATACGGTTGCCCAGATTCATGCCCGTACCGGGCACCATGCGCGTCCAGGGGAAATCGCTCGGGGTCATCACCACTGCGTTTCCCATTGAGTCGACAACGACCAATTGGGTGGTATCCTGCCCGATGCGCAAATCGCCAGCAAAACCGCTTTCCAGGTACGGAGAGGGGCTCACGGGAATACTACCAGATGAGTAACCGGGAATCTCTCCGGGTGCTGGCAGCGGGCCAAAAGCCCCATCGGTCATCTTCAGCCGGCGCTGCGCCGCGTAGGCCTTGCTCATCAACACATCCCATGGTACTTTGACAAAAGCCGGATCGCCCACATAAGCTTCGCGGTCGGCCATGGCCAGTTCGATGGCTTGTGTTACCGTGTGAATGTATTCGGCCGAGTTATGACCCATGGATTTCAGGTCGATCCCGTCGAGAATCTGCAGCGCCAGTGGACCGACCATCCCCTGCGTCCAGCCGCTGTTGGTGTAAAAAGTATACTCGCCATAACTGCCGGTGACCGGCTGTTCCCAAGCTCCGGAATAACCGGCCAAATCCTCCTGGCTGATCAATCCACCATTCTGCTCTTGGAAGGCTACAATTTTATCCGCCAGCGCGCCGCGGTAGAACAGGTCACGCACCGCCTGCAAGCCATCGCGCCGCGAACCGCCGGCGCGCAAGGCGGCTTGTTCAGAATCTGCCATTGCCTGGAACGTATTTGCCAGGTCGGGGAATCGCATGCGGTCATGGGCCAAAAGTGGGCGCCAGCACTCGCCCTGGAACCAGACTTGTCCGTTATAAGGGAACATGGCACAGTAAGCGAGACGTGCAAAGATGCCGAATTCTCCCATGTCCATCAAAAGCGGTAATGTGGCCGGAAAACCATCCCGAGCAATCTGAATGGCAGGAGCAGAGACTTCTGTGAAAGAAAGCGTCCCGTAATCTTGCAACAGGGCGATCATCACATCCGGAGAAGCAGGAACCAGTTGCGACCAGATGTTTATCGAAGGGACTGTTTCCCAACCGCGTTTCTGAAAACTCTCGAGAGACGCAGCCGCCGGCGCAGTGCCTGCCCCGATATAACTGCGGACCTGACTGCTGGAAGCATCATAGATCATCACCGGAGCAACGCTCGGAAAACTGGCGTGCACCCCATTGGTCACGTTGAGCACCAATAACGCAGCCACCGCCGCGTCATAGGCATTGCCCCCTTTTTCCAGCATCGAGATGGCCGCCTCAGTAGCCCAGGGTGTGCCAGTGACGACGGCATAGTTCTCAGCAACTACCATCTTTTTTGATGTCCCGGCGCGGTCCTGATAGGGAATCAGGTCACGCGGCCCCTTAGGTAATAAAAGGTATACCGCTGTTAAAACGACTATCAGTCCCAACAGGCTAAATCCGATGATCTTCAAGACCTGGCGAAATTTACCAGCCTTTTTTTGTATACGAGGGGATTTTCTTAGAACAGCCATAAAGTGTAACCTTTTCCTGACTTGAGATATTTTTCGATGGAGAGGCGCATGTCATCTTCATCCACATACACCAACGGGATCTGCGAGCGCTGGCAGGCGAATCCATCTTGCCAAGCCTTCAACCCGGAAGGCGAAATTTCCAGTGAGAAAGCCTCGGCGTTGGAAGGGAGCCAGTCAGATAGAACATGCTCGCCATAGATCAGGTAAGGATAATCGGCGTAATGCCAAAGCGGGAGGCCGGTGCGCTCGGCGGCGCGGCGGGTCAGAACGTGGTCGCGGTGGCTGCCGATGGCAAGTGGAGCGACCAGTTCACAACCCCCGGGGAGATTCTTCAGGATGAAGTCGGTGACAGGCAGAATGAGATACGACTCGACCGGTTCGAGCGGCTTGAACTGGTCATCGTTCTCTTTGATGAGCGGCACATCGCTTCCCGGCAGGTAGCGATAGATGTTATCCGGCACCGTGTAGCGGCGGTAGCCTGCGCCCAAGACAGCGCAGCAGGCGGCGTCCTCCAGGCTGCGTTTGCGCGGTACATCCTCACCGATGCCCCAGAAGCCGTGTAGGAGTTGGGCATATTCGGTCAGCGGCTTATCGGCCGGAGGGTCGCCGGCGCAGATCGTCCAGATCTCGACGCGGTCGCCACGCTGGGACAGTTCCCAAACCAGGCCGCCAGCCGAGAGGACAACGTCGTCGAAATGGGTGGAGAGGAAAATCCAGGTTTTCATAAAGAAGATTTCGATCAATTCGCGTCATTCGATGCGATAGGTTTGCGCGCCTCCAGCTCCTTCTGCGGCACTTTGACAGCGAACACGATCCCGCCCATCAGGAAGAAAAAGGCAGAAATGATGAATACCCACATGAAGGTGGTGCGGGTCATGGTGACAAGAAGCACACCAAAGATGAGCGAGACGATTGCGCCGGAGAGGCCCGTGGACAGGTTGTTATAAGCCATGTACTGTCCGGCCTCGTCTTTCGGGGCGAGGTCACTGGCGAGGGCGGGAGCAATAGCCATCAGCGGCCCAGTTGCTGCGGAGCGGATGCCAGCCAGAATCAGGAACAGGATGAAATTGCCGGTTAATCCCATGAATAGTGTGGTGACCGCACTGACGAACATGGACCAAAGCAACAATTTCCTTCGCCCGACCTTATCCGAGAGAATGCCCGAGGCAACCGCGGCCAACATGGTCACAACGAGGCTGATGCCTCCCATGGTGCGGAAAGCAGTGTCGGGGGAAATGGTTGGGAAATAGACCTCGAAGAAATAGCGGGCGAAGAATTGCATGGAGTTAACGCCCATGAAGGCCAGCAGCACGGCAAGCACCAACCAGAAGAAGACCGCGACGCGCGTCTTCACCCGGAACATATCGCGCACCGCCTGTGTCAGGCTGATCTTATCAGACGCCTCGGCGGGTTTATCATTGCCCCGGATGACCAGGGCATTGAGGATGCCGGTCAACGCAAAGACACCGCCGATCAACCAGAGGGCAGCCATCGTCTGACCGTTTCCGTTGAATATGGTAATGACCACGATACCGACTGCCGATCCCAGCATGGTCAGAAAGCCAGTGATGCCGGAAGCTGTGCCGCGTTGATGTTCCGGGACAAGATCCACAAGCAATGGCCACCATGCGCCGTTGCTGACGTTGGTGAAGAATTGCATCCCGCAGTAGCTGACGATGATGATCGGCAGCGCGAGCGAAAGAAAGGTTGTCCTTAGCGCCGGAGCCAGGAAGAGAAACGGCAAAGCAATGACTGGCAGGCCGACCAACGCGCCGATCAGGATGGCGGGCGTCCGCCTGCCCAGGCGGCTGGAAGTGTGGTCGCTGATAATCCCGGCAAGGATGCTGACGATGACTGCGACGAGTGTGCCGGAGAATCCGATCAGGCCAACCGCCAGCCCCTTGGCTTCGGTCAGCACACCTTCGACCAGAGTAGGCAGGAGCACGCTGTTGTACGAAACCCAAACCAGGTTCGCTCCGAGCATCAGGCTGGACATGCCGAGCAGGAAGCCGATGGAGCGCTTGGGAATTGAAGCGGTAGTCATGAGGTTTTCAACACAAAGGTCATAAAGTAACGCGAAGGGAAGGAACACAAAGGTTTTTATTTACCTTTGTGAACCTTTGTGCCCCCATCGTGTCCTTTGTGTTTATTGTTTTTACATCATCAGCTTTTGCAGCTTCATCAGATCTTCCATCGCGCCCTTGATCTGGATCTTGCGCTGCATGTAGGCAGTGGTGCCGTTGATCTTCTTGTCCATGATGCCGGTCAGGATATCGGTTGCCATGGTCACGAGGATATCCGGTTTTTCGACCGCTTCCTGCGTCAGCGTGGCGGATGTACCTTCCACAGAGCGAAGGACCCAGCTCTCGTTCGTGTCGGGGAATTTGAACTGCAGGGTTTTGGTGAAGCCTTTCAAGGCTGCCTGCACACCGGGATCGGCGAAGCGGTCCACCATTTTCTGTAGATACGGTTTGACGTCTGCCATTGCAAATCTCCTTTTGGATTGAGGATTGTTGATTGAGGATTGTTGATTGAGGATCGCTAGACTTGCACGAGGGTGTTGCCTTTTTGAACGGACTCATACGCCTTCTCGATCACCTTGACCGCGTAACAACAATCGAATGGATCCACGATCGGTCGTCGGCCCTCCACTAGACTTTGGACGAAGTCCTTGACCTCTTCGACGATCGAGAGGAAATGCCAGGCCATCGGGTCGTATTCCGGCCCTTCGACCGGGCTGCCTTCATAGTCGACCGGCTCGGCATAGAATTTCACCGTTGGGTTGGCAAGTTGGTCAACGATCAGCGAACCGGTAGTACCATAAACTTCCAGTCGCTCACTGTGGGGGATCTCTGCGGTGAAGGTGAAGCTCGAGAGGAAATCTGCCCCGCAGACCAGCTTGCCGCGCACATCGGCATTGTCTTCCACCTCGCTGTCGAACTTGTATAACTGGGAGGTGAAAGCCGTCAGTTCCTTGACCTCGCCAAATAGCCACTTGATCAGGTAAAAGCTGTGCGGGCCGGAGTCGATCAGCGCCCCACCGCCACAACCGGCCTTCCGACCCCAGAAGTCATCTCGCGATAGACGCATGCGCTCGTTGGCCGGCAGGAAGGTCCGCACCAGGGTGATTTCACCCAGCCGGCCGGAGCGGATCAGCTTCTCGGCTTCGAGGTAGGCGGGAACGTAACGGGTATTCTCAGCGATCCCGAAATGGATACCCGCCCTTCGGGCTGCCTCGCAGATCTCCAGAGACTGTTGGTAGCTGACCGCCACCGGCTTTTCGAGCAACAGGTGTTTCCCCGCCGCGATGGTTGCCAGGGCAACCTCGTGATGCAGGTGATGCGGCAGGATGATATCCACCAAATCCACATCAGGATCGGCCAGTACCTGGCGGTAATCGGATGTGATTCGGGCATCCAACATCGTGGCCAAGTTCTCGGCATTCTCATGGTTGATATCGCAGACGGTCACCACCTGTGCCAGATCGGATACTTCCTGGAAACCCGCGGCATGGTTGGAGGAAATTTGCCCTGCCCCTAAAATGGCCACATTATATTTCTTCGGCATCAAATTTCTCTATATAGAATCAACTGACGCCCAGCTCGGTCTTGCTTTCGATATACAATCTCGCCAGATCCTCGTACAGGGCCTGCAATCCCATCGCAGCATTCATTTCCCCGGCAAAGGACATCTCGCCGGACATGGCGGCGGCTTCGGCATCAACCTCGCCTGTCCACAGGCCGTCGAATGTGTCGTTGGCCATCGATATTACCACCATCGAAGGAGGCTCTGCCTCTCCCAATCCACCGGTGACTTTGCCGTGAAGAAACTCGGTGTGCACTTGTAGATTGTAGTCATCGATTTTGAATGCAATGGTGACTTCCAGATCATCAGAAGCCTTGGCTATTTTGGGGTCATTTGCCAGCTTTTCGACCCATTTTGCCAGTACGGATTGCATGTCTTTGGGGTTTGCGATGCCTGCCATGGGTTCTCTCCTTTTGCTTGATGATTGGGTAAATCCATTATACAATATGAACAGAAATTCACAAAACGGGGTTTTACAATTCAATGATCTGCGGTAAGCATCTGGAAAGGATGTTCATTATGATACGCCACCCTCATCCGTCCTTATACCACCAGATCGAAGAAACAATAGAGGGGTATCTTTCACCAGGGGTGGATCGAACAAATCGATTTTCCAGATCAAATCTGGGCAAGTTGTTAAAATTGCCCCCTCTTCAAGGATTTCCGCCATTTCAAGAAGCCAAGTCGCTTGGTCCCAACCCCGTGCTGAAAAAGCTTGGGTATGCTGATGATGATCGCCTGTTGATCGTCCATGTTGACGATATCGGCCTCAGCCAATCAAACGTGGAGGGGTTTGCTGACCTGGTGGATTTTGGTCTTGTCACCTCCGGCTCGGTGATGATGCCAACAGCCTGGGCGCCGATGGCAGCGGCTTATGCCAAGCAACATCCCGAAGCGGACGTGGGAGTGCACATGACCTTGACCAGTGAATGGGAGGGTAATCGTTGGGGTCCGCTCTCTACGGTTGATCCAGCATCCGGATTGATCGATCCCGATGGTTATATGTGGCAGCACGGTGAGGATTTATTTCCGCGTGCAAAAGCGGCAGCAGTGCGCCAGGAGATGGAAGTCCAAGCGCAACGAGCCATCGACATGGGGATCGATCCCACCCACTTCGATTCACACCAATTCGTGGCGTTGCAAACCTACCTGATCGATTATATGCGCGTGTGCCTGGCTCATCATGTGCCGCCCATCTTCATCCGGCGTGACAGAGCCGGCTTCGAAGCCATCGGCGGCCTCGATCCGGGCTTGATCAATATGGCAGTCATGATGGTGCGGGTGCTGGAGCTGTTCAAGATCCCCATGCTCGATAACATGTATATGATGCCGCTGGATCAACCTGAGAAGCGGCTGGAAAACACCAAGGAAATCCTGCATCAATTGGTGCCTGGGGTGACCCTTTTCATCTGCCATGCCACCAAAGAATCTCCCGAACTGGCAGCCATCACACCCGATGCAGCAGGACGCTTTGCCGACCATTCAACATGGATGAGCGATGCGCTCCGTTCACATATCAGGGACGAGGGGATCCAATTAATCGGTTGGCGAGCATTGAAGAACCTGATGCCAAAATAACCTTCCCGGATCTGATGAAGAAAGGCCAAGTGATATGCTCAGAAAATGGCTGGCGCTCGTAACCACAATAACCTGTGGGCTGGTAATGGTGGGGTGTGCCCCAAAAGGTCCTACCCCGGTCAGCGTGTTGCCACACGAACCTGTACGGATGCCGGTTGAAATGCCGGCACTTGCTGCCACTGAGATCGAGTGTCCAGCCAGAGCTGTTACTACGGATCCAAGCGTCGTCAGCGTGTTGTGGATGGTACCCGGTAACTGGCCTAACCTGGATGAAGTGGTGAGGACTTTTGAAGAACAGTATCCAAAAATCCATGTCGCTTTATATCAGGTCGCTCCAGCAGATTATTATGAAACCAGCCGTCAATTGCTGGCAAGGGGCTGTAATATGCCCGATCTGCTGAATATCCGGGTGGAACAGTCAGCTTATTTTGCTGCGTACGGTTGGCTGGCATCCCTGTGGAATCAATATACATTCGACCAGAAAGAAGATTGGATCCAAGCGCTACGCAAGAGTGGTCGCTATAACCAGGAATTGTACAGCGCTCCGTTTAGCACATCTACCAGTCTGCTGTACTTTAACCGCGACTTATTCATACAAGCAGGAGTCAAGCTTCCGGCAGAGGAAGAACGCTGGACCTGGGAAAAAGTGATCGAGGCGGCGCAAAAGCTGACCAGAGATGAAAATCAAGACGGCTCGCCGGAACTATGGGGGTTCGCCTGGGAGGACCAGTCGCCATACCAACTGCTGCCGCTGGCTGAATCGCTGGGAGGCAGCCCAATCCACGATGATGGATTAACGGTGATGGGAGTGATCGATTCACCGGCCTGGGTGGAGGCGTTCGCTTTCTATGGGAAAGTATTCAATGAGTGGAAAGTGTCGCCCAGAGAGGATTCGTTCCAGGCTGTGGAGGCTTTCGAAGAGGGCAAGCTGGCTATTCTGGTGGGAAGGGCTGATTTGATCAACCAGTTCGGTCAGGTAGATTTCGATTGGGGTGTGGGACGCTACCCTTATTTCAAGAAAGGCGCCTTGGTGCTCCCCACCGGAGACTGGCAATTGGCGGTAAATGCCAAGAGCACCCGCCAACCGGAAGCCATGACGCTGCTCATCTGGCTAACGACGACACCGGGAGGCACGGCCTTGTGGCAGACCGGCAATATCAGCTTACCGGCTGAGAAGACCGTCTTGAAAATGTTCGCCGTTGAGCCAGAGCTGGCCGAGCCATCACAAGCGTATTGGAAATTGGCAGCGAACGAAGCGCAGGTATTTACCTTACCCGGTCCAATCACACCCTTCTTTGCGATTTACAACCAACGCCTGGAAGAAGCCTTCCAAAAGATCCGCCTCGGCGCTGATGCGAAATCCTCGCTCACTGAAGCCGCAGGACAATTGGCTGAGGAAATGAAATAACAGCACTACTGAAAGAGAGGCCTTGTGAACAAATCGACTCCTACCCTCACTCGCCGGGATTTTCTCCACCTGGGTAGTTTATTCATAGGGGGGCTGGTCGTTTCTCCATTCTTGAAGAACCTGAATGACCAGATTATCGGTTTGGAAGGTGGTTCGACGAAGGCAGGAGTGCCAGGTACGCAGTCGTCCTCCTCGTTACCGACAAACCCCCTGTTAAAAAAGCTGGGCTTCAACGAGACGGACAAGGTGGCAATCATCGAGTTGGATGACCTGGGGCTGTGTGAGGCGAACCTGGCGGCTTTTTATGAAATGGTGGATTCCGGAATGGTCGTCTCCGGCCGGGCGATCGTGCCCAGCGCATGGTTCCCCCAGGTGGCTCATTTTGCCCGCACCCACCCGGGATTGGATATTGGGGTTACCCTGACACTGATGAGTGAATTAACTCCCATGCGTTGGCGTCCACTTTCAACGGTCGACCAGGCTTCTGGATTAATGGATCAACAAGGATATTTTCCGATAAACGGGATTTCTTCAACTATTTCAAACTTTCAGCCAGTTGCCCAGGAATTATTGGCCCAAGTCATCCGAGCGCAGGGCATGGGCATTCGCGTGACCCACCTGTCCATACGCCAACAGCACCTGCTCATCTCTGCCTTTCTCCCCAGTTATCTTGAGGCAGCGCAATCTGTCCGGCTGCCGTTGGCATTCCTGCGCCCGGATGAGATCCAGTGGAGCGCAATTCCGGGTATCAGCGCAGAGTGGGTAAAAGCCGGCATGGGAGCCTCCACGCAGCTCGACCAGCAAGGCGCTCCGTTGTTGGACAGCATCGTCGACCTGAGTGCCACTGCTCCAGATGAACGCCTCGCTCTCACCAAGCAGGCTCTGGACAATCTTGGTGCAGGTGTGCATTTGATCACCCTGCGCGCCGCCAAAGACACGCCCGAGCTGCGTGCTCTCACCCCAGATTGGAAAAGCTATGTGGCCGACTACCAGACATGGACCAGCCAGGAACTGGCAACGCACCTGAGGGCCAGCGGTATACAGGTTATCCATTGGAAAGCTCTTCAAGCCATTCTATAGAGTGGATGAAGAAACTGACCTGATCCTCTATACAGAAAGGATAAAGCTATGCCACACAAGATCACCATCATCGGCGGCGGCAGCAGCATGTTCACGCCGCAGCTCATGTCCCTATTCATCCAATCCAAGCCACTGCAAGGAAGTACGATCTCCTTGATGGATATCAATCCCAGGCGCCTGGAGCTGATGGATACATTGTCCAAGCAGCTCGTCCAAAAGACGGGAGCGGATCTCAAGGTGGAAAGCACCACCGATCGAACCGCAGCCCTGACAGGGGCGGATTATGTCATTGTGGCAATTTCGGTAGGAGGCTTCGAGGCATGGGAAAAGGACTTGGAAATCCCGGCCAAATACGGCGTATATCAATCGATCGGCGATTCGATCGGGCCTGGAGGCATCCTGAGGGCTTTCCGCCACGTCCTGCCCATGGTGCAGATTTGCAAGGACCTTGAGAAGGTCTCTCCCAAGGCGTGGGTGCTCAACTACACCAACCCGGCCACAACCCTGGCCTGGGTGATGAACAAAGAAAGCAACATCAAGGTCGTCAGCCTGTGCACCAACACGGTGAACCTGCGCAGCCAGAAGTTCATGGCTACCCTGGTGGGGGTCAAACCTGGCGAGGTGGTCCTGCCTCCGACCATTGCCGGCATCAACCACTGCTCGGCGATCATCGAGCTGCATTTGAAGGATGGCAGCGACGCATTTCCCTTGATGCTGAAGAAAGCCCGCCACCCCCTGGTACGCTGGGGATTGGAGACCCACCATATCATGCCCATCGTCTGGCCACACTGGTGCGAGTTTTATCCAATGATGTGCAAGCTCAAGAGCGAATATAAGGGCCGCATCCAGGGCTTGTTCTTGAGCTACGGGATGCAGGTGAAAGACATGCAGGTCGAGACAGGCCGCATCCGCCAGTGGGAAAAAATGGTGGCAGGTTGGGCAAAGGGTGAGGGGGAAGCCTCCCTGGCAGCAATCCCTCCAACGGAACCAGTTCAGGTGGTGGAGATAATAGAGGCCCTGATCGAAGACCGCCAGGAGATCCACGGAGTGAATATTCCCAATCATGGCGCCATCGAGAACCTGCCCGATGATGCCGTCGTGGAAATCATGGGTCTGGTGAGCGGTCAATCCATCCGCCCGATCCACGCAGGCAGGCTGCCGGAATCGATCGCCGCCTTCCATAGGTTGTATATCGACTCTCAAAAACTGACCGCGGAAGCCGCCCTTACCGGAGACCGCCGCATCGCGCTGCAAGCCTTCGAGTCGGATCCCTTTGTCGCCGCCACTCTCGAGCTGGAGAAAATCCCTGTGTTGATGAACGAGATGTTGGCCGCCCATGCAGAAAACTTGCCCCAATTCAATTAATCTACACCCAGAAAAGGAGAAACCATCATGAGCAAGCGTAATCCATACATCATCTACCTGGACGATGTCGCCCCGGACGATGTTGGCGACGCGGAGGGCTTCAAGGGGGTGGATATCCGCTGGATGATCACAGACGCCACCATGAAACATCCACACTCCACCCTGTTCCGGGTCATCTTTCCCAAGGGCGCTTTCCACAAACCACACTACCACACCAAGACCGATGAGTTGTTGTGGACGGTGCGGGGCAAGGCCACTCAATGGGTGAACGGCGAGTTCTGCGAGATGACGCCCGGCTCGGCGATGTATATTGCCAAGAATGTCGTTCACTGGATGCGCAACGATGGCGATGAACCGGTGGAAGTGATCGGGTTCTATCCGGATGTAAAGAACTACGCCGAATCGGACCAGATCCTGCTGCCTGACCCCGAGAAATACGGCTTTAAATAAGCCAAAGCGCCAGAACCCTAATTACGTGTCAGAGGGACTGTCTATAAAGTCATGCTGAGCGCAGCGAAGCATCTCCTGAGTGATGGAGAGACCCTTCGCTTCGCTCACACCGTCCCGGTGTCCTGCCGGGAGGGTGACAGGCACTTTTAGGACAGCTACTTACTACTACTCGCGCCAGTCGAGCAATTGTATAACTTTCCATAAGGAGAGAACCATGACAGTTGAACCTATAGCGATACCCAAAAAGTCAATTAACTTCCTGTTGGGGATGAGCGTTTACAACATCGGACTGAATCTGCTGTGGGTGGCATATAACTCCATCCTGCTTCCAATCATGGTGCAAAACGCCACATCTGAATCAACCAAGGGACTGTGGTTGGGGGTGGTTTCTTCGGTCTCGATCCTGGTGGGTATCACGATCAATATCGTCGCCGGCGTGGTCAGCGACAACTCACAGAGCCGTTGGGGCAGACGCAATCCCACCATCGTAATCGGCGCGTTGTTGACCGTGGCAACCTTGTTGGCCTGTGCTTATGCACCCCAAACCTTGCCGTTTGTCTTCATCAGCTATTTCCTGATCCAATTCTTCGGCAATGTCTCCTGCGGAGCATACCAGCCGTTATTGGCCGATGTGGTTCCAGAAAACCAGCGCGGCACCACCTCCGGGTTCCAAGGGGCATTCACCATCATCGGAGCGATCCTGGGGTTCATGGTGGTCACCACGCTGGTATCGGAAGGAAATATCCCGCTGGCAGTGATCATCATTGCAGTAACCTTCCTGGCTTCCACGATTTACAACGCCGTGGTCATCCGCAAGGTGGATAAGCCCCTTCCCCATTTGCAAACCATCAGCATCCCACGCGCCTTGCTGGAAAGTTTCCAGGTACGGACCCATGTACCCGGTTTCACCTGGTTTGTGTTTGCCAATTTCCTGATGTACATGGGCGTGACCAGCTTTTCCTTCTTTGGTATCTATTACTTCCAAACCGTCTTGAAATTGGCGGATCCGGTAATCGGTATGCGCACCGCAGGGATGGTCGGCATCGTGGTTAACTTGGTTGCCGCAGTCATCGCCGGCATCGTCTCGGACAAGATCGGGCGCAAGTATTTGATCATCGGCGCCGGAGTTGTATCCGGAGTCCTCAGCTTTTTCTTCCCCTTCCTGCGCAGCTTCGCCATTTTCATCGCCATTTCCGCAGTCTACGGCGCGGCCAATGGGGTTGTGTACAGCGTCAACCAAGCGCTTGCCAGCGGACTGGTGCCAGCGGATGAAGCTGGCAAGTTCATGGCCTACAACAACCTGTCTGTTGGACTTGCCAACACAGTTGCTCCGTTGCTCTTTGGAGCCATCTTGAACTTCCAGGGCGCGCCGACCATCACCAGCTTCGTGATATTCTTCTTTGTTGCGGCGGGCTTCTACCTCGTTAGCAGTGTTGTGTTTGCTTTGAAGGTACCCAAGAGGTAATCACGGAGAAGATAAGCTCAAACCTATATCCAGGAAAGGAGCCAGCGCCTTTCCGCTTCAGTATGGCAATGGCTCCATCTGCTTCACACTTCGCACCGCTGGTATTCGCCGGCAGGGTGGATGAAGGCATTAAAGCTCTAGCCGCAACAGGATTTTCAGGAGTGGAACTCAGCCTTCGCCATGTGCATGAATTGGATTTCGAATGGCTGGCAGGCGAGTTGGAGAAGTATGGATTGCGGGTATCGGCATTCGCCACCGGCCGCATGTATTTGGAAGGAAAACTTTGTCTTTGCGACCTGCGACCGTCGGTCCGTGCAAAAATTCAGGAAGAGCTTATAGCGGTAATGAAACTGGCAAGCCGTTTTCAGGCTCCGGTGATCATCGGTGGGGTGCGTGGAAGATTGACTGGAGATTTTAGTCATCGGGAGAAACAGCGCGAAGCTGCTATCCATGCACTAAGGCGTCTTGCAATGATTGCTAAAGATTTAGGCATTTACTTAGTACTGGAACCGATCAACCGATACGAAACCAATTTTATCAATTGCACTGCCGAGGGCATCGAGCTTATCCAAAATGTTGGCCATCCGGCTCTTAAATTATTACTCGACACTTTCCACATGAACATCGAGGAAGCAGATCCTCTTTCAGCCATTCGGAAAGCGAGCAAGCAGTTGGGGTACATCCACTTTGCGGATAACAACCGCCTTGCTCCGGGCCAAGGTCATATAGATTTTCCCGCCGTGGTCAAGGTATTAACTGAGATTGGCTACAGCGGCTTTATTACTGCTGAAGTATTGCCCAAGCCAGACGATGCCACAGCTTTACTCCAAACCGGACGGTACTTACATACACTCACAAGGAGCGCGACATATGGAAAAATGGAAAATCCCTCCTGATGGCGGTCACATGGATCGCTCTACGGGGATTTATTTACAAACCATGACCGGCAAAGAGACTCAGGAACGCCTGGAGAAGAACGATCTCATCATCCTTCCCATTGGCAGTACGGAAAATCATGGGCCGCATGCCTGTTCCGGAGAAGATACTTTCCTGGTCACGCGCATGGCCGAACAGATCGCTCAAAAGACCGGATGCACGGTAGCGGAACCCATGTGGTATGGGTCACATCCCTACCATCATCTGGGTATGCCCGGAACGATCGTCATCCCTGAAGAGACCTTTGCGGATTATCTGCGCGCCATCATTGCCGGGTTGTGGAATTCCGGTTTCCGCAAGCAGATCCTGCTCAATGGGCATGGCCAGGATTATGTCATCCCAATGGCAATCCACAGGTTTGGGAAAATATACCAGGTGCCGGCATTGATCATCAATGTGAATTGGTGGTTCATCATCAAGGAACATATTCGCGACAAGGCACACGGCGGTCCCTTCGAGACACCGTTCGTACATGCGGATGAATGCGAGACTTCTTTCTCCCTTGGGCTTTTTCCCGAGATGATCCAGATGGCGGACGCCGTCAATACCCAGGGGCAGAGCCTGATGCCGCCAGGCCATATCGATGGGTCAGGTTCGGCTTACAACCGCCCGATCCCATTCTGGCAGCATATGGGAGCTTCAGCCATCGAAGTGATTGCCACGCCCGAGGGCGTTGTCGGTAGCGCCAAATTGGCGGACGTCGAAAAAGCCAGACCGGGATTGAACGCGATCATGGACTATTTGGAGAAGTTGGTCAACGATATTATGGAGATGTACCCTCCCTGCAAGCTACCTCCAACCGATAAAATAACACAGCGTACAAAAGAGGAAATCGAAGCCTTGTTGAGAGGCCCATTGGTTGATGGAGGGCGGCATCTTTACACGGTTGCTTATCCGCCTTAAAAGGCCGGCTTTTAGCCGCCTTCAGGCGGCTTCCCAATCTCAGCCGGGTGGATTCATCCCCCGGCGACGGCGGTTGATTAGGTTACCGAAAGCTCTCACCTATAGAAATATAAGGAGCATGTTATGCCAAGCAAAGTGAAAGCGGTGGTGATGGTAGCACCTGGGAAAGTCGAGGTCCAGGAGCTGCCTTATCCGGATCACCTCGAACCGGGGGCAGTGATCGTAAAAATGGAAATGTCCGGTATCTGTGGCACTGATAAACATGCCTATCGTGGCGAGGTCACTCTGTACGGGGGAACAGAAACCGAGCAAGACATGGTTTACCCTGCTGTGCATGGACATGAAAATTCCGGGATCGTCGTGAAAATGAATGGCGCAGGAGAGGAAATCGAATACTCAGGGCAATCCCTGAAAGTTGGGGATCGTGTCACCAACTGCCCGAATGTCATCTGCGGTCGCTGTTGGTATTGCCGCAATGTCCATGGTTACCCCTATTGCGCTAATCACCAGGGGATTGGCATGACCTATTATGCTGACCGGTTCCCTTATATTGTTGGCGGGTGGGGTGAGTACATGTATTTGCCGCCCAAGGCCTGGATCTATAAGGTACCGGAATATATTTCCGTCGAGTATGCCTGCCTGGTGGAATTATTCGTCGTGGCGGCGCTCTTGGACCGGGCAAAAGAATATGCTGCATACGGTGGTAAAGGTTTTCATTTTGGGGATACGGTGGTTGTTCAGGGCGCAGGAGCCGTTGGCATGATGATGATCGCCAAAGCGCGCCTGCTCGGCGCAGGGAAGATCATCGCCCTGGATGCCATGGAAAAAAAGCTGGAATTATCGAAGGCCTTCGGCGCCGACTTGGGCATCAACGTCGGTAAATACTCAGACGAAGAACTCGTTCAATATATCCGCGAAGAAACCGAAGGGCGGGGGGCGGATGTGGTGGTGGAAACAGTAGGCCAGGCACAAGTGCTCAAAGTAGGTCTCGAGATGCTGCGCCGGGGCGGCACTTACATGGAAACCGGCAACTTCGTGGATACCGGTGGAACGGTCGAACTCAATGTTCATCGCCATATCGCCGCGAAAAATGTTTTACTTTTCGGCAACACTAACCATCCCCATGATGGCTACTATGCTGCGCTGGATATGATGTGGCGGCACAAGCATGAATTTCCTTTTGATAAACTGATCACCCACCGCTATAAGCTCGATCAGGCTTCGGAAGCGCTCAAGAAGTCTTTCGATGAAGACGCGCTAAAAGTGGTTTTTACCCCGTAAGCATCGCCCTTGGAAGAAAATAGGAAAGGAACTGCCATGACCAAAAAAGAATATCATGAACTCTCCATGGAACAGGAATGGCGCGACGACACGCAGCGTGCCTACGTGACCATCGAGTCCATGGGCGCGCGCGTCCGGCTGCTCAAGGAGGCGGATGTGCTTGAGGTGCTGGATGGCGCTTTTGATATGCATGTTCACGCCTTTCCCGACCCGCTCATCGATACAGGATGGGACCAGGTTCAAGTGACCAAGATGGCCACGGATGCCGGCATGGGCGGATGCAATTTCAAGGCGCATACCTTTCCCACGGCGGCCACGGTGCCTTTTGTCAACAGCATCGTCGAAGAATACGCGCGCAACGCCGGCAAGAAGCCAGCCCATGCCTACGGCGGCATCGTCCTCAATTACTTTTCTGGCGGGTTGAATCCCGACTCGGTCGAAATGGCTGCCCGATTGGGAGCGAAGACAGTCTGGCTGCCCAGTCACGATTCCGCCCATCACAACCGCGTCATCAACGATCCGGGTACTCATTGGATCGAGCTTCTCGATGAAAACGACAAGCCTCTGCCAAACCTGTATAAGATCTTTGAGATCGTCGCCGCCAATGACATGATCCTGGATCCCTGCCATGCCAGCACCAAGCAGCGTTTTGTCGTCATCCAGGAGGCAAAAAAGGTGGGCGTCAAGCACTTCATGCTGACCCATCCCAATTGGAACGTCACAAAAATGACCATCGATCAGATGATTGAGATCAGTCAGATGGGCGCATACATTGGCATCTTCGCTTATGGCGATATCCCCAACTTCAATAATCCCCACTGCGATCCCAATTATTTTATCGAATGTATCAACAAGATTGGTGCAGATCATATCTTCATCGCCTCAGATTTGGGCACGGTCGTCAATGTACCGCCGGTCGAAGGCATGAAACTCTTTGTCCGTATCTTGCTGGCGACGGGCATGGAGAAGAAAGAGATACGCAAGATGGTGGTGGACAATCCGCGCCGCTTGCTTGGTTTGGATTAGGATATGAGCCGTCTCCTTCAGATGACGCAGACCACGCCGACCAAGCTGTGGAATGATTCTTGCTCCATCGAGGAATTGACCGCCTCCATCCAGACCAACGGAGCAGTCGGCGCCACCTGCAACCCTGTGATTGTGCTCACCGTGTTGAAACAGGAATGGAATCGCTGGAAAGAGCGGATTCCCCAACTGATACGCGAGATGCCCACAGCCAGCGATGAACAGGTGGCTTGGAAGTTGATCGAGGAAATGTCCCAGAAGGCGGCTGGACTCCTGCTGCCAATCTTCGAGCAGTATCAAGGCAGGTTCGGCAGGCTCTCCATCCAAACCAACCCAAAATTCTTTCGCAACGCCAGCGCGATACTGGAACAAGCCGAACATTTCGCTCAACTTGCCCCGAACATGATCATCAAGATCCCGGTAACGGCTGCCGGGATTGAGGCCATCGAACAAGCCACCTACAAGGGGATCAGCATTAATGCCACCGTGAGCTTTACCCTGCCACAGGCGCTGGCGGTTGCAGAAGCAGTCGAGCGCGGGCTGCGGCGCAGGGAGCGCGAGAAGAAAGATATCCGCCGCATGGGCCCTGTTTGCACGCTCATGGTGGGGCGGCTGGATGACTGGCTAAAGGTGGTGGCCGAGAAGGAAGGGATAATCACAGAGCCGGGGGCTCTCGACTGGGCTGGGGTGGCAGTGATGAAGAAGGCCTATCGAATTTACCAGGAAAGAGGCTACCGGCTGCGGTTGTTGAGCGCGGCGTTCCGCAATCATCTGCACTGCAGCGAGTTCATCGGCGGGGATGTGGTGATTTCTCCTCCTTTCGAGTGGCAGAAGCGATACAACGCCTCGGACGTGACCGTGGAGAACCGCATGGATCGGCCCGTGGCAGCCAATATCCTATCCGAACTGGAATCCAAATTCCCGGACTTCCGACGCGCCTATGCCGAGGATGGTTTGAGCCTGCAGGAGTTTGACGAATATGGCGCGACACGCCGTACACTGCGCCAGTTTTGCAAGGCTACCGATGACCTGGTTGCCCTCGTACGCGATGGCATGCTTCCCAATCCTGACTTATAACTTTCTCTCCATGATATCCACCGGCAGGGTGCTGAGCTTTTCCGGTTCGCCGCCGGTCACGAGGAAGGTCTCCTCGTCGCCGATCATCACGCCCTGGTCGCTGAACGAGTAAAGCTCGATGTTCAGCACCATGTTCTTTTCGATGACGGTCGGATCATCGGGCAGGATCCACTGCTCGTCCACGTGCAGCCCGATACTGTGGCCGACATGCAGGAACATCGGGTCGACTCCCACCTTGGCATACAGCTCGAAGGCGTAATTGTGAAGCTCGGCGAAGGTCTTGCCGGGCTGGAGCGCCTTGCCCATCTCGGCCACCACCCAGCAGAGTTTCTTGTGCAATTCCCTTAACGCCTCGGGGATGGTCCCCGTGTAAACCAGCCGGCGGTTGTCGGAGACGTAGCCGTCATAAACCGCACCCAGGTCGAGGGTCACGATCTGGTCCGGCTCGATGGACTCGTCCAGGGCGATCTCGGGGTTGGCTGACCCGAAGGCCACGGTGACATGATCCACGCCATGCGCGCCGTTCTTGTGCATGCGCGCCTTGGCCTCCTGGATCAGCTCCAGGCGGGTCATACCGGCGTGCAGGCAATCGGCCAGCTCGAGCACGGTCTTATCAATAATGGCGGTGCTGCGGCGGATGCGTTCGATCTCCGCCGCGCTTTTGATCCGTTGCAACGCGAGGATCAGGTCATCGACGATCACCAGCTTGATCCCGGCGATATTCTCCTGGAACAGGCGGGTCAGGAAGTAGGGACAGGTCGAGTCGACCCCCAGCGTGCAGCCCGGCTGGAGCGTCTCCTTTGTAAAAGCCGTCAGCTCATCTACCGCCATCGGGAAGGTGAACCAGGTACGGGTGTCATCCACGCCGTAATCGATGCCCATCGCGGCCTGCGCCCAGGCCAGCAGGATCAGCTTCCCATCCGCGCCAGCGTAGGAAAAGTACGGCTGCTGGTTGCGCAGGGCGTGGATGATGGGGTTGCCGCTACCCGGCAGGCACGGGTAGCCGGTGGTGTAGAAGACGTTCTCCATCGAGGAGAAGAAGATGCCATCCAGGCCACGTTCTTTGATGAGGGCGGTCAGGCGGAGGCGGTCGAGGCCGAGGGGTTTGAAGGAAATATCGGACATTGGTTTTCTCCGTATCCGCCGGGGATTGCCCCTAAAGGGGTGCTTCGCGAAAATCCCCGGCTGGTATTCAAAGTCCGCTGCCCTAAAGGGTGCTTCGCGAAAGCGGACTCAATCGCCAGCCGCCTTGATGCGGCTTCTAGTCTCAGCCGGGGGATTAATCCCCCGGCATTGGGCGCGGTCGAGGCAACAGAATTTGATCTACCCAAATATATCATCCTTCTACGCCTAAACGTCCATCAGAAATGCCAACGGAATTATGTGCGTGAACGATTTTCCAAGAATTCCTAACCATGTTGTTTGAACAGTTCGATCAATTTCTCGTCAGGGATTTCAGCAGAGACATGCGTGTGAACGATCTTCCATGTCTCGCCCTCTTTTTGAAAGATATGCGTATGGCGAATCGGGACGCTCGTGCCATCACGTAGTTTGAGAATGATGCGGTCCACGGTCCAGCCCACCGCGCCTTCACACCAGGCTTCCAGAAAATCCATCTTAATCTCAACCCCACCGCCCATCGTCGATTCGACATAATGGTAGATCGCGTCATATCCCTTGAACCACTCCTTGGGGTCAGTGCCGACAAAGAGCACGCCCTCCTGTTGGGAATAGTAGCGCCGAACGACCTCCAAAGAGCCTCCCGGCGAGGCGTGATCGCGATAGTTCTGCGAAACAATGTTCTTCAATTCATCACAGGGTTGCATGGCGATTTCTCCTTGTATTGGTCATCGCGCGCCTGTCCAAATGTACAGACCGAATTTGCAGTATTCCCGGAAACCCAGCCGGAGATAAACTTTGTATCCCATTTCGGAAGATCCCAGGACCCCAATGCGATATCCAAGCGCGCGTGCTTCATGCAGCGGAGCCAGTGTTATCGCGGATCCGATGCCTTTGCGCTGGGCTTCTGGAACAGTGGCAACGTTATAGATACCTGCCACCCCCGCTGCCAGCACGAGATTTGCAGCCGCCACCGCTTCCCCGTTGAGAAAGCCGAGGTAGTACCGGATGGACGTTGAGGATGTTCCGTTCCCCACGCTGGCGTATAAATCGGCGAAAGCATTGGCGATCGGTAGGGGCATCCCGCCAGTACGGGCGAAAACGATCTGGCAGCAGGTGCGAATATCATTTTCGCGATCGACTCGTTTGATTGTCAAACCGGTGGGAGGTTTGGTCGGTTCGTTGATCTTCTGCAGATCCATGGCCATGCCTGGCATATCCCCTCCATGAATAAAGCCATGTGCCGCCAGGCGTTCTGCCAGGTCGGTGGGCCGCGTGCTGGGACCCGTTCCCCAAATGAAGGGCACTTTCCGAGCTGCGCTGCGTGCCAGAGCCGCTTGAATGGCTGGTTCAATTTGCTCTGCCGATAATTGCGCCCGCAAGACAACATTTAATAGTGGGATGGGAACATCGGTGATACACCAGAGCAACCCAGGTTCATCATGGATTTCCGCGCCCGCCCACAGGCCCCTCAACTTGACAGCCTCGAACATATTCGACTCGATTGACTGGGCAATTTCCGATGCTGAGAGAGTATCCAGAATTTGGCTCATTCAATCTCCTTTGGCTTTGCTCATAACGCACTTGCTAAATGCGAGGTAGCCATGCTTATTCCAGCCGCTCTTCAACACGGTCTAGGAATTCCTCGAGCACCTGCAAATAAAGTTCCGTTTCCTCGATGTGCGGAAAGTGGGCGCTATGTTCGAAAATGAACAATTCAGAGTCTGGGATGCCGTGCTGAATGGTTTCAGCCAGCGTGGGCGTCGCTTCGTCGTCGCGGCCGCACAGCACCAAAGCCGGAACGTGAATCTCGCCCAGCCGGTTCGTGATGTCCCAATTCATCAACGTGCCGGTCACGCAGAACTCGCTCGGCCCCCACATGGTGGTGTAGACTTCGCTGTCCTCGATTTTTGCGAAAGCATGTTTGACCCATTCGGGCTTGGGGTCAATGTGACCACCCCCATAATGGCGAGAGAAAACCTTCGTGGCTTCCTGGTACTCCGGCGAGTCCGTTGTCCCTGCAGCCTCGTGTTCCCTTATGGTTTGCTGTACCTCCGTCGGAAGTTGACTTACCAGGCGGGTTGCTTCCTGTGCCCATTGGGAAGCGCTGGATAACGTATCTGCAAGGATCAGGCTGGCCAACCCTGCCGGTTGAGTTAGTGCATATTCCAAGGCGAGTTGCCCTCCCCAAGAATGGCCCAGAATGTGGCCGCGCGCTAGACCAAGCGCTTGGCGGATCACACCGAGTTCATCCACAAAGAGCTCCACTGTCCACAAGGAAGGATTATGGATGTGATCCGAGTTCCCCGCCCCCAACTGGTCGTAGAGGATCACGCGGCGCCCGGTGGTGGCGAATGCTTCCAGCGAACCGAAGTAATCATGGGTCGCCCCCGGTCCACCATGCAGGCAAATCAATGGGAATTTGCCCGGCTCTTCCCGGTCGCCAATGATGCGGTACCAGGTCTTGTAACCGCGAAACGGGATGAAGCCTTCTATGGTCATGGTTTTATCTTGAGGGCTCTTCCACCCTCCTCCTTTTTAGTGGACACGCCCAAAAACTCCAGCATGGGTGATAAATAGGCATCGGCTTTCCCTTCCAAAGTGTTATTATGCTTGAGGCCTCTCAACAATACCAGTTGTTTTGGCTCGTGGGCGGCAGCGTATATTTTTTCCGCCATTGTGGACGGAAATACTTCATCATCCTGGCTGTGGATGATGAGCAGCGGCTTATCCAACTGCTGAACCATCCGGACATTGTTATACACATCGGGCAGGAGAAAAGTGAAGGGTGATGGCAAAGTCCCAGTCTGGGCGGCGGCATCTCGGGCAGAGGTATAGGCGGCGACCAGGATTACGCCATCATAATGGCCGGTGAACGAGAGAATTCCTTCCAAGAGAAAACCGGAGCCGAGTGATAACCCAAGCACATACTTGTGGTAATCCTGTCCTATTTTCGACTGAAAAACTTGATCGGCTGCCCGCACATCCTGGCGCAGATTGGCTACCGACGCCCGGCCACTGCTGTTGCCAAAACCGCTGTAGTCAAACACCAGCGAGGTAATCCCGTGCGTACAAAGAAAATACTGAACGGGGACCCATTCCGAGATGGATTCATTGCGACCATGGAAGATGAGAATGGCTTTCCTGGCATCTTTGGAAGGGCTCGGCTTGACAAGCCAGGCTTCAAGCCGCCGTTCCACGCTTGGGATGGTCAAAGCTTCATAGTCCAGACCAAGGTCGGCGGGAGTTTCCCTGCCATTCGGCTTGGTGGTCAGCAAGGATTTTTCGGCCTGGTGAAATACAAACTGACGGAGACCGTAGAACCCGGCGATTATGAAAATCCCGATGCCAACGAAGATGAAGAGTGGTTGCATCCTTCCTCACTATCCTCGCCTGCCGACCTACTCAGGTGACTTGTAGACATCAATGTGGCAATATTCTTAAAAACCGAGGCGATTATAAACGCCAAAGCCTGCCGGGGTTGAATACAGAATGCCAAAACGGCGACCGCGTTCGCGGCCTGCCTGCGCCGCGGCCAGAGTCATGGCTGTGCCATACCCTTTCCCGCGCGCTTCGGGCAGCGTGGCAACATGCCAGATTCCTGCCACCTCGCCTTCGCAGAACAAGCGCGAGGTTGCTACCGCCTTGCCATTTTCCATTCCCAAGAACAGTTGGCTTTCTCCGCCCGGGCTGAGGCTCAAGCCTTCGAACATTCGATAAAAGCCATCGCGGAGCGCATCAGAAAATCCGTCAACCTTGGCCAGGATATTCACCCACTGTTCAAGTTGATTTCCGGTTCTGACCGGCGAGAGGACGAAATTGCCTAGGCCAGCCGGTAGTTCTTCCAAACCTTGCAGTTCAACTGCCATTCCGGGTGTGCGGACGAAAAACGAGAAACCCTGCGCCAGAAGATATTTTCCAAGGTCAGCGGGAAGAGTGGATGGCCCCACCTGCCAGTACATCGGCAGGCAGTTCTGCGCGCAATACCATTCCAATACCTGTTTGATCTTTGTCTCTGCTTCCTCAGGTTCGAAGTGCGCAAGATATACGTGACATTCCGAGGAGTCTAGGCTGGTCCGTACAGCGAGAAACCCGGACTCCTGCCAGACCATCGTGTGCGGCATATACCCAAACTGCGGAATATGCGCGTGCAGGTTGGCTTCCAGAGCTTTGACCAGATTCGGCGGGGAAGGATCGAGAACAATACCATTCATTTCCTTTTTCCAAGGATTCTCTGTAGCGCCAAAGGACGAAACTCAAGAAGTTAGATGGAAACGAATCCCTTTTTCTCAATTGACTTTGCCACCGCCTCCACCGCTTTCACCGCATAGACCGCGTCTACCGGGTCGACGCGCGGCGGGCGGTCTTCGCTCACCGCCATGACAAAGTCCTTGACCTCGGCGATCATTGACATGAACTTCCAGCCCATTGGCTCAAATGGGACATCTTCCACAACCGTCCCGTCGATATCGTTCGAGCCCAGGTAATACTTGACCACCGGGTTAGCCAACTGGTCAATGATCATCCCACCTTTGCTGCCGTAGATTTCCACGCGCTCGGTCCACGGGATCTCGAAGGTGCAGGAGGTGTTCAACTGGAACTCCGCGCCGTTGGCCAGATGGCCGAGGATCAGCCCGTTGTCTTCCACCTCGCCTTCCGGCACGATCTTGGAGGCGAAGCCGAGCACATCCCGCACGCCGCCGAAAAGCCACTTGTACAGGTAGAAGTTATGAACCGACGAATCCAGGATCACGCCGCCATAAGGCGCTTTGCCATGCCACAAGTTTGGATCCTTGATGCGATAGACCTCGCTCCCCGCGATCAAGGTGCGCACCGTCCAGATGTCGCCGAGGATCCCTTGTTTGAGGATCTCCTCCGCTTTCAGGTAGGCGGTGACGAAATGCGTGTTCTCCGCCACGCTGAACTTGAGCCCCTTCTGTTTGGCGAGCGCGATCAACTCCTCGCCGTGTTTCGACTCGACCGTGATGGGTTTTTCGACCAACACATGTTTGCCATGCTCGAGGGCGGCTTTGGAGGTTTCGTAATGCAATTCATGCGGGACGGTGATGTCCACCACGTCCACACGCGGGTCAGCCACCAGATCGAGGTAGCGCGTGTAGCCTTTGGCATCCGGGTACATGCCGAGGCGGCCCTGAACCTCCGGCTCGTTGATGTCGCATAAGGCGACGATCTCGCACGCTTCCGGGGCATCGCTGTACCCAGCCTCGTGCGCATTCGAGATGGAACCCAGGCCGATCAGACCAACGCCAAGCTTTTTCTCTGCCATAGTGCCTCCGTTAGTAGACCTCTCGAAAAAATAGGGCTTGTGATCCTTAATACCACAAGCCCAACAAATCCTTTAGGTCAGTAGAAGCCATTCACAAAACGCTTTGGCGGACACTTGCACCGAACCGCAAGTGCGGTGTTGGCCAATCCGCCAAGAGTGTGCTGGATTTGGCAATCCCGCACAGCAATTTACAAGGTAACGAGTCTTGACTTTCAACTTGATGGGTGAGTTATACCCACCGCCAGATTGTGCCATCCTTATTATCCTCGATCGCCACGCCCAACTCCTTGAGCCGGTCACGGATCAGGTCGGACATGACCCACAGCTTTTGCTTGCGCGCCTCCGTGCGGACCTCGACCAGCAGCGCCACGAACTTGTCTACATCGCCCGCGCCCTTCTTCTCTGCCAGGCGCAGGCCCAGGACGCCGGTCAGGAGGCGCAATGTATCCTGGGCGGACTTAAGCTCGTTGTCGGTTGCGTTGTTGTCGCGGGCGGTGTTGATGACGCGCACCAACTCGAACACGTGGCTCAAGGCGCCGGCGGTGTTGAAATCGTCATCCATAGCTTCGACGAAGGCCTGCTGCGCGGTCTCGGCTTGCTTGTCCAGCCAGGCGCGCGTCTCGGGAGGCGCGCCAGCGGCGTTCGCCACGGCCGGTTTTAGGGCAGCCCGCAGACGCTCCAGGCCGCGCTCGGCCTGTTCGATGATCTCCTCGCTGAACGAAAGCGGGGCGCGGTACGAGCCGGTCAGGGTCATCATGCGCAAGGCGTCGCCCTCATGCTTTGAGAGGAATTCCTGGATGGTCACCAGATTACCGAGCGATTTGGACATCTTCTCGCCGGAAAGCTGCATCATGCCGTTGTGTATCCAGTAACGGGCGAACGGCTTGCCGGTGTAGCTCTCAGATTGGGCGATCTCGTTCTCGTGGTGCGGGAAGATCAAGTCGTTGCCGCCGCCGTGGATATCAATCTGCTCGCCGAGGATGGCCAGGTTCATCGCCGAGCACTCGATGTGCCAGCCGGGGCGGCCTTTGCCCCAGGGGCTGTCCCAGGCAGGTTCGCCGGGCTTGGCGGCCTTCCAGAGGGCAAAGTCCATCGGGTTTTCTTTCTGCTCGCCGATCTCGATGCGCGCCCCGGCTTGCATGTCGTCCAAGCGGCGGCCGGAGAGCTTGCCGTAGCCGGGGTCTTTGGTGACACGGAAGTAAACATCCCCGCCCGCGGCGTAGGCATAACCTTTTTCAATCAGCCCGCTAATCATCGCCTGGATCTGATCCATCGTCTGGGTGGCGCGCGGGTTGGCGGTTGCAGGCAGCACGTTCAGATCGGTAAGGTGATGGCGAAAGTCCTGGATATAGCCTTCGGCCAGTTGGAAGGGGTCGGCGCCCATTTGGTTGGCGCGGTTGATGATCTTGTCGTCCACGTCAGTGAAGTTCATGACGTGCTGCACCTTGTAGCCGCGGTACTCGAAGTAGCGGCGGATGATATCGAAGACCAGCGCTGACATCGCGTGACCCACATGCGCGTCGCTGTAGACCGTCGGGCCGCAGACGTACATCTTGACCACGCCGGGTTCGAGGGTCTGGAATTCTTCTTTCTTGCGGGTGAGGGTATTGTTGACGCGCAACATAGGCTGGCTCCTGGATTAGTGTGTGTCAATTATAACCATTGTTGCAAGCGGTTGCAGGTGGACTTTATAGCTTGGTAGTCGATCCTCAGTGTAGACGGGGGAGTGAGAATTGAAAAGTGAGGAGTAAGGAGGGAGGAGGCTGTACCCTGGTGGATTTTTGAGTAAAAAAAGACGAGGATCGAAGGAGGAACGAACATCCTGCTGTGTGAGTTTTTCGACGCCTGGGATCTTGTGTGAAACAAGGAAGAGGCGTATAAGGTGGCGCTGATGGGTGGGAGTGTCGGGTGAGCCATTGCCTGGATGCCAGTGAAGAGATGTAAAAAAACGTCGCGGGAACGACACGCCTTCCCGCGACGGAGTTATGATAGCACGGTTGTTCTAATTTGGGAAGGGGTCAATAAAAAGCGGCTGAGCAACCTACGACTTGTCAACCAATAAATGTTAAGCCCGGGCGCAACTTAAAATGGGCTACAATTGGGGCATGAGCGAAACCGTCCAACTCTTTGTCACCTGCCTGGTGGACACCTTCTTCCCCGAGACCGGCGAGGCGATGGTACGTGTGCTGAACCGCCTCGGCGTGAACGTGGAATTCCCCACCGACCAAACCTGCTGCGGGCAGCCCGCCTTCAACGCCGGGCTGCGCGCCGAGGCCCGCCCGCTGGCCGAGCATACCATTCGCGTTCTGGAGAGACTTCCGAAGTCTTCGCGAAGCACACCCGGAGGGGGCAAGACTTCGGAAGTCTGCCCGGTTATTATCCCCTCCGGCTCGTGCGCGGCGATGGTGCGCCATGGCTACCTGGAACTATTCAAGGATGACCCACAGTGGCTGGCGCGGGCACAGGCGTTGGCAGCCCGCACTTTTGAATTCACCGAATACCTCGTGGATGTACTCGGCGTTTCCGATCTCGGCGCGCGCTGGCCGGGACGAATGACCTATCACCCTTCCTGCCACCTGACGCGCAGCCTGGGTATAGAGCGTCAGCCGCGGCTGCTACTTGCGCACGTCAAGGATGCTGAGATCGTCGAGCTGCTTGAGCGCGAGGATTGCTGTGGCTTCGGCGGGGTCTTCTCGGTGGAGCACCCCGAGCTCTCGGCGGAATTCCTGAAACGCAAGATCGCCAACCTCGAGAAGAGCGGGTCTCCAACGCTGGTGGTCGCCGATACCGGCTGCCGGATGCACATTCAGGGTGGATTGAGGCGGCAGGGCAAAGCTCAGCGTGTGGTACATATCGCCGAAGTGCTGGCAAGCCAGTGAGCAGTGTGCAGTGTTCAGTATCCAGTTCCCAGTATCCAGTGTTCAGTGAGCAGTATTCAGTGAGTGAAACCATATGACATTCCGACAGAGAATTCGTGCCTCGCTCGACAACGAGAATTTACAGATCGCGTTGGATAACAACGCCAGGCGGCGCGCCGAGGGGCGTCGCCTCGCCTTTGCATCTATGCCCGATCACCAGGAACGCCGCGCCCATGCCCATGCTGTCAGAGCGGACGTGGTGGCGCATCTCGATGAGTACTTGGATAAATTCGTCGGCAAGGTTCAGGAGAACGGCATCATTGTTCACCGGGCGAAGGATGCGGATGAAGCCGTGCAGCTTGTGCTTGCCATCGCGAAAGAATCAACACAAAGGGCACCAAGTTTACAAAGGGGCACAAAGGAAACCTTTGTGAACCTTAGTGACCTTGGTGGTGAAAAGGTTTTGGTCGCCAAATCCAAGAGTATGGTCAGCGAGGAGATCAACCTCAACCATGCTCTCGAAGCTGCCGGTCACCGCGTCGTCGAGACCGACCTGGGTGAATATATCGTCCAATTGCGCGGCGAGCGCCCGGCGCACATCATCACCCCTGCCGTCCATCTGCGCAGGCAGGACGTTGGACAGCTTTTCCACGACAAACTCGGCATCCCCTACACCGAAGACATCCCGACGCTCACCAACACCGCCCGTAAAGTTCTGCGCGAAGTCTTCCTGACAGCCGATATCGGCGTTTCCGGAGTCAACTTTGGCGTGGTCGAAAGCGGCACGCTCTGCCTCGTCACCAACGAGGGCAATGGGCGGATGTGCACCACCCTGCCTCCGGTCCATATCGCCCTGATGGGCATCGAGCGCCTTGTCCCCACGCTGGACGATCTCGCTCTCTTCCTCTCGCTCCTGCCGCGCTCCGCCACCGGACAGAAACTGAGCGTCTACACCAGCCTGATCAATACGCCCCTACCCGGCCAAACCCGCCACCTGATCTTGCTTGACAACGGGCGCTCGGCGCTCCGCAACTCACCACTCGCCGAATCGCTTTATTGCATCCGCTGTGGGGCGTGCCTGAACGCCTGCCCGGTATTCCGCGAGCTTGGCGGGCATGCGTATGGCAGCATCTACCCCGGCCCAATCGGCTCGGTCATTTCGAGCGGTCTCGTGGACCCGAAATTCGCCTATCTGTCGCAGGCGTCCTCCCTCTGCGGGGCGTGCAGAGAAGCCTGCCCGGTGGATATTGACCTGCCAGGGTTGTTACTGAGGGTTCGCGCAGGTCTTTCACCACAAAGGACACCAAGTACCACTAAGGAGGGAGAAGGGATTCCTTCTGTGGTTAAGCTTGGGCTTGGGCTTTTCCGTCGCGCCGCGGCTTCTCCTTGGCTATTCTCGCTGGGGCAGCGGGCCTTGGGGTTGTTCCCGCTACCGGACTGGATACGTATCCCGGCCTTCACCGGCTGGGGCTACAGCAAGGATTTCCCGCGCCCGGCAGCGCGTCCATTCCGCGTCCGATGGAAGAATATTAACCGCGAAGAAGCGAAGGACGCGAAGGATTCAGTTGCAAGAGTTGATATAAAAACGATAGAAAAGCCAACCACACCAAATATAAATCTAATCGATCTGTTCTCTGCGGAATTAACTGCTCTGGGGGGAAAAATAGTTCACGTGACTACGCGAGACGTGAGAGCACGACTGGAAGAATTTTTCAAAGAGCGCGGCGTGGATTGCGTCCTTGTGGATGATGTCGGAGCGAAATATATTACCGGCATCGCGTCTGTCCGCGAACCAGACGCAACCGTTAGCTGTGGTGTGACAGGCGCCTTATGCGCCATTGCCGAGACCGGGTCGGTGGTGCTCGTGAGCGGTGGCGGGCAGACGCTGACCGCCTCATTACTGCCGGAGGTGCATTTGGTGTTGGTGAAAAAGTCGCAACTGCTCGCCACCCTGGCAGAGGCTCTGACCAAACGGGAAATTCAAACAAGCTCTTCGGGGGTTATTGTCACCGGTCCCAGCCGCACGGCGGATATCGAGATGGCGTTAACGATAGGGGTGCATGGGCCGGGTGAAATACATGTTTTCTTGCTTGACGATTCTGAGGGAGCCTGAGCCGCAACTTGCCCGTAAAATCAGACATCGAAATATAGGCTCATCTCGTAAGGATGAGGCCGGTTACGCACAGCATAATATTCCTGGGTTCGCTTGAACTCAATCCACTGGTGAATCATCTCCTCACGGAATACGTCACCGGCGGTCAGGAAGTCGTGATCGGCTTCGAGAGCTTTGAGCGCCTCATTCAGCGAAGAGGGAAGGGATTTGATCTGGGCGCGCTCTGCGTCGCTCCAGGCGAAGATGTTCTGGTCAATGGGTCCAAAACCGGCGGCGGTGGGGTCTATCCGGTTGCGGATGCCATCCAACCCGGCCATGAGCATGGCGCTCAATGCCAGATAGACGTTACAGGTGGCATCTGGCGGGCGGAATTCCAGCCTGGCGGTATCGGGTTGGCTGGCGTACTTGGGAATGCGAACGGCCGCGCTGCGGTTACCCAGGGAAAAGAAAGCATTAACCGGAGCCTCGAATCCGGGAACCAGGCGGCGATAGGAATTGGTGCTGGGGTTGGTGAGGGCCAGCAGCGCTGCACCATGTGTCAGCAGGCCGCCGATGTAGTAAAGCGCTTCCTGTGAAAGGCAGCCATAACCCTTTGCGTCATAGAACACATTCTTATTTTGCTTGAAGAGATGCTGGTGAAAGTGCATCCCCGAGCCTGCCTCGCCAAAGAGCGGTTTGGGCATGAAGGTGACAGTCTGCCCATTGGCCTGGGCGGTCATCTTGGTGACATATTTGATCACCATGGTGGCATCGCCAGCCTGTATAAGTCCCATCATCGGGGTTTCGATCTCCGATTGACCTGGTCCACCGACCTCGTGGTGATGATATTTCACGGGCACGTTCATGCTTTCCAAGTGGCGGACGATCTTCGTCCGCAGGCGGTAGAGTTGATCCTTGGGCGGGATGGCGTGGTAGCCGCCGTGCATCGGAATGTAGTGACCATGACCACCCTGCGCACTGTTCCAATCCGCTTCACTGGAGGAAATCTCGTAAGAGGCGCGGTTGATGCCGTACTCGTAAGAGACACTATCGAAGATATAAAATTCATACTCCGGCCCCCAGCGGCTCTCATCAGCGACACCCGTGGATTGCATGTACTTCTCTGCGCAGATGGCGATGTTGCGCGGGTCGTTCTCGAAAATAGCAAGGCTGCCGGCTTCGCGCGTGGTACAGATAAAGGACAAGGTGGGGTTATCCCAGAAGGGGTCGAGGAATCCTGAGCCGAGATCAGGCACCAGCACCATATCCCCGGCTTTGACGGATTTCAGCCCCACCGCCGAGCCATCGAAACCGATGCCAGTTTCCATCAGATGCGGTGTAAATTGCCCGGCAGGGATGGTAAGGTGGTGCCAGCGCCCCCACAGGTCGCAAAACTTCAAATCCACCATCTCGATCTTGTTCTTGAGTACAAATTTCTGAGCTTGAGAGAATGTCTGGAACATGCTGCCTCCGTGCTTCATTTTTAGCACATTCCAGGTATTTGGGGTAGAGGCAATCCGCCTAGCAGTTGATTTGACGTGTCAAGCCAAATGATAATGTTACCGAACGGAAATCGTTCTATCAACTGATAATGTTACCGAAGGTGGCCGCCTCCTTTACGCAAAGATAAGGGAAAAACAAAAAGACGAACAGGCCGATTTTG